>Ga0157364_1004517_pt1 | contig 13917 bp, 5 predicted proteins | sample AttsexASBM2_FD_111476 | JGI IMG/M metagenome (GOLD analysis project Ga0157364, IMG submission 111476) | Fungus gardens microbial communities from leaf cutter ant in Ribeirão Preto, State of São Paulo, Brazil - Atta sexdens ASBM2 | ecosystem: Host-associated > Fungi > Mycelium > Unclassified ... | reverse complement strand
TTTCTAATTAAACTTGTATATATTTTATATTTATTCATACAAATATGCAATATTTTTTAAATATTTTTAATATATAACTTTTACACTTTATATTCTAATTAATTACATATATTGTGTATAATTATTATAAAAAATAAATGTAATCCATAAATAAATTATTTATTAAATGACTAAACGGAATCTATCATACTAAACAATTTATTCTTTAATATTGGTGTTAATCATTCTTCTTTTAATTTTTCCTCAGTTTACAATATTGTGACACGTCAGTCGGATATTAAAGCATCAGTAATTCGCACGACGAATAAAGGGTAACATAAAAGGAATAGTCGGAATAGCAATGGTCTACCGTAGCTGTAGTTGCAGGTTTCATGGAAGATGTTGGGAGTCGCCCTCTGATCATGAGACACAAGTGCACCTCTATCGTTCATTACTCTTTACACCTGTGCTCACATATAACGCCCGGTATTCCGAGTGTGCGTGCACCATGATGTATTGTGAAACTCTTGTCCGTAAGCTGAATGTGCTGTATGCATAACGTAAAAAAAATTCGACCGAAATAGTCGCAGCTGGGCGACGCACGATTGCGGCTCACGACCTTTTTCAAAGACGCCGCAAAGATTTCTACTGCATGCTGAAATAAGGGACAAGGTCACGATCACAACATGTGCTAAATAATGATATCATTCGCTCTGCAATATACGTTTACGGTGTCAAGTTGAAGCAAATAAGAAGGACGAGACATTTAATTTTGTCAGTCAAAGTTATTTTTGTTACCAGTGGTAGAAAAATAAAAAATTCTACATTTATATTTTGTGCTTCTTGAAATAAAACGTAAAAAGATTTCTTAGTATAAGAAGATTCGAGTTATTTAAATAATTTTTTGTATTGTTATATTATTAACAGAAAAATTTTCATTTTTTTTTTAAGAAAAGAAACTGGCAGGAAAAAATGCTGTACTTAAATCTATGTTCTCAAATTTATGTTATCAATCGTATTTCTTTTATCATATTCTTTTACCATGTTTTTTGCGCTAATGATATATAATATTATAATAAAATTATAAACACTAATTTTAATTTTTAAATTACTAATAATTTTTTTAAACTTTCTCAAATTTCTTTTAAATCAGAATTTAGATTTTTTTCAGGTTTTATATGACTGTACGTCCATTAAACGTAAAAAATCTTTATAACAAATTTCCTATATTTAATATTGTGTTTATTTTCAAATCGGAAAGTATGAGAAGACGTAGGAGAGCAAAGGCAGATGTTGGATTTCTTTCATCATTTTTGTCGCACGCCCTTAAACGCGAAAAGTAAATCCGTATTGCAGCTGCTTGAAGGGCGTACATCATTGAGAACTTTAGCTTCATTAGATGCTATAACCTACATTTTATTTAATTAAAGCTTCAACCGTGCAATTAAAGTTATAATTATATAATAAAAATATAATGAAAATTGCGTAAGAGTATAATCCTGCTTTAAATACGTCAGTTTTGAATTACATAGAGTAGATTAAATAATCTTGACTAAATTAGTAGTTTTTAATTCTTTTTCAATAATATGTTTAATTACTCGTTTCAATCAAATTATTATTTAATGAGTTGCTTTACATCTTCCGTTATTTTATCGAAATATGCAAATTCTATCCCGTTGAGTGAAATTTAAATTTTCATCAGGAAGCTATTACTTTCTATTTCGAGAATTGTTTTATATCTTTCATTAGAATTTACACAACAAAAAAGTTTTATCAAAATACAGTCAATTATTTCGACAAATTTTCAATAGTAGGAAATAACATAATTTTTCAATATTTTTCAAGTTTTCGTATGCTAAAAGAAAACAGATTTTTGCTCGACGAGAAAGCTTTCTCGTTTGAAAGATGTGTCAGACTCCGTGGTAAACTTCTCTCGGTCTCAGCAGATGTACGAGCATTTGCCTCGGCAGCTGCTTCTCTCACTACCGTAAACTTCTGATATCCATCCCGGCTTTTCGTTTTGAGTTGACCTGAACTCTTTATCGTCTCGGCAACGTCATCTAATGTCTACAAAATCGTAATGGCGATCTTTAGATTGTCAACGTCGATGTAAATTTCTCTGATACAGCTCAGAAATCGAGTCCGAGTCATCCTCTCAAACGATGCGTAATCATGTGAAAAACCGGTTTTGCTTCGTCGATTTAACTTCGAGCGGAACAATGATCGGGGTACTATAAAGTCTAACTATATCCCTGAGACTCTCGCAAGGTAGGGAGGAGGAAGCACTTGGGTCTGACTTGAGGCCAAGGCATTCACGTTAGAGAAAAGAGGAGGGATTTTTATTCGGCTTATTTCAAGTGAGAGGACTGTCTTTTCCTATATACACGTTCATGAAATTGTATACAAAATATATATAATGTATATTTGTATAATCGGAAAAAAATATTTATTTAATCAAAGAAATTTTATAGAATTTTTAATTAAATTTAATTTTGATTGTAAAATTCAATTTTTAATTTTATTAATTTGTTTGTTATACAATTCAAGAAATAAAAAGCATATCTATACACAGCCCGTATATCGAAAAATTAAGAAACATTAAAATTGAATATATGTATGTGTGCACATATATATATATATATATATATATATATATATATATTAAATTATATATGTATACATACATGGGTTATATATACATATATGTAATTTTTACAAAATTGATTATTGGTTGAAAAATAAAGAACTTCATTATTTGAAAATATATATATATATATATTTATGGATAAAAAGGATTTTAAAAGCGTATAAAACATTTATCAAGAAAAACTCGCAATAAAAACTTAATCTTATGTATAAAAATATATAAATTTAAATAAAATATATTTTATAAATTTTATTATAGTCATATCGCATGCAAGAGTACTTTATTTAGAAAATATAAAGGAGATAAACACTACAAGAAAATATCTTTAAAGGAAGGGCCTGGAAGATATAGATCTGTCCCTGACAAACGGCAAAGTGGGATAAAGCGACCTGGGTCTGTTGGTCCCTCGGCATTCGCGTCTACAGTCTCTTAGGGGGGGTTGTCGTATATCCGCTGGTCAGACTCGTTTAGCCTGAGAGTGTACCTTCAAACGAACTCTTCTCATCGATACCGTTCGGTGAAAGTTGCTACAATGTTGCGTTGCGTCGTTTTATACGGCAAAAGTGAGACAGCCCGGCGGTATATCCTTTTTAAATTTGAATTTTATTAATAAGTGTTCATCACGCTTCGTGTCCTCCATGAAATTGTTATATTGTTGAATCATTTACCTGTGTTACCTGTGAATCTAGATGGCGCGTTCATCAGATCGTGAAAACGTTAAGCTTGCATTCGAAAGCCGTGGCACCGCCCGTTGGATTACATAAAAAATTGTTTTTCTACTACAATTATTTGAACAATTTTTTAAACATGAATATTTTTGTTAATTTTTTTATCATTTCCTTGTCAACATAAGCTGAAGAACTTTATCGTGCTGTGCGATCGTGCGTTTTTATTCATTTGATTGCATAAATCTTGCTGGAGTGGAAATAAGTGATAGATGATTTTTCCGAGAGTGGTCTACAAGAGTGTCAAACTCCTGAACGCTTCAACTGGATTCTCCATGTGAAAGATTAAACGTATTTTGAGTTCCGGTGGGGTCGTCGGAAGTAACTGAGCGTAACGGCGACGGTGCTAACGGAAAAACGTGGGAACTTATGTCGCATAGCTATGCTTCGTCGCTGCTCCATTAGTTGACGCACGCTAAACGATCTTGAGGATAATTGCATTATAGTCTTTGCGACAAATGTTTTTATCTGTTGCGAGATAATTTTTATTTTACACTGTTATTGTGTGCCAATTTTTCGCATTAGCGATAAAGAAGAAGAATTATATCAAAGAAAACATACAAAAAAGATTTTAAAAGACAATAACGTCTAAAAAGATCAACTTGTTTATGCTTTTCCGGTGTTTGATGCATTAATTACCTCGTTGGAAATTATATCGCACTTAACGGTTGATTAGATGGGAAAATATTGCATCGACTAAATTACGAAAATTCACATGAATACTAGTTTGTAAAATATACCGAAGTTTTTTCGGCCGTGATTAATTGGTGCATTAAAGCAGTGTGTGAAGTTAGTTTAATTGATTATATGTAACATTCTGGAGTGGGAAGTGTTCTGAGAGAAGAAGTCCATCTATAGAATGTACAAATGTCAGATTTAAAAGATTTAAAGGAGCTGGTTCTAGTCTCATATCTTGTAGTATCTAATATCTCTGTCCGTCCGATATTTATACAATTGAATTATTTATAATTCGTGAGATTTGCATGAAAATAGTTTTGATGACGAAGCTGTCATCTATTTTCTGAGGAAGCGACGATTGCTGTCAAAAAAAGAAGAATAAACTCGGCTAGAGAACGAGAAAAATACGATTGGAAATTGCGGTGCTCTTTGTAGCAACGTATTGAGGGCACAGACAGTCATCGTTTAAAAATAACAGAAAGAAATCGTAAGACATCACGTAAGACAGAGTGCCGATTGCATTGTGCAGCAGAATACTTGGTTCTCCACTGTTATCCATGAGGTGTTTGCAACATCTGTGACCAGCAGATCCAAGGTAGAGAGAGTGAATTACTCGGAGAGAGGAGAGACTTAATCGCAAGACCAGAAACGGAGAGAGAGATTGATCAGAATCCCACTCTTCTAGGTGGAATCTCTGACGTCATCCTGGAGCAAGTTGTATGACCAGTTCGGAACGGTCACTGATAAAAAGTGACCAAGTGAAGAAAAAGAAGAAAAGGAGGAAGAGTAGGAGAAAGAAGAGAAGGCAACAGTCTTCTCTCTCACATCTATCTGGTTACGTTTTTACCGGCCGGCTCTCGGGAGCATCTTGTGCCGCCATGTCCTCCACGCATCGCGACATCCATCACCAGTAGTAGCATTTGCCCCTACCTCTCTTTTTCTCTTTCTCGCTCTCTCCTTCTGCCTTTCCGCGGCATCCATTCAGTGGCCGTTGTGCTGGACTAAAATTACCCTGGTCGGTTACGATCAACGCGTGAGCGAAGTGCTAGCTCCAGCGTGGAGCGTTTCGGAGCTGATCGCGACTTGTGAGGCGTGTAATACCTGATGCATGAACGGTCGTGATATATCAAGTGTGTGAAACTGTGAATGAATGTTGCGTGAGAGCCAATTTCGATTGATAGTGCTTGCACTGAGTGGCTCAGCCGATATCTTTGATATAATTTTTGGTGAAGTTTACTGAATGTTATCGAAAGGATTCACTAATAATATAAGAATTTAGAGTTTACGTCGTAATAAAGTGAAAAAAATTTAAAGATCGGCTGAGGTTGATGAATTGAAACGGATTCACGTAGTGTTTCTAGTAGATCTGTTAAAATTTGAATGAGGTGCTTGCATATGAGGTGTTTAAAAAGAAACTCCATTAAATGAAGTTTTTTCTCTCTCTCTCTCTCTCTCTCATATTGTACAAGAAATAAGTGTGCTACATAAAGACCACACCTGTGTCATTGAGCGTGAATGTCATTAGACGTCAGTGACATTGCGTATGGTGCATCAAGGAATACGTGGAACTGCCACCGATCTGTTGTATTTGGATATTTGACGCAAGTTGTATTGCTCGTCGTGAAAACATCGCCGTCCAAGAGAAATGGGAAACCACCCGTCCGCCCACCAGCCACTCGAGAGGGCTACCAGTCATGCTGGAAATGGTCTTCGCCTCTCGGTACGTCACGGTTGTTTTTACATCAAATGTAACGTTTACGATTACTTGCGTGTGCTATTTTGTCGTATCTGATATGAGACGAAACTGTCACTCGCATGTAGTACACGTGACAGTTGTAATCATACGGTATTGTTCAGAGTATTTAGCTTCAACAGCATATCAATGGCAGTACCTTCTCATTGACAGGATTTTTTTAGCGTTAGCATTTATTTTCTGGTTTATAAGTATGGAAAATTTATAAGTATGGAATTATTTAAAATTAAATATTAAACAAAGCGAAAATAAATGAAAAATTTTAATCTTTAATTTAGTTAAAGCAGAATGCGTTTTAATATATATTTTAATATTTATGCGTTTTAATATGTATTTTAATATATTTTAATATTTTATTTCAAAATTCGGTTTATTAAAATAATTTAATCACAAAAGCCCAAAAGAATAATTTTGTAAGAATTTTTGTAAGAATCAATTTTGATCACATTTTTTGTATTTTCTAAAATTTTTGCTTTTATACTTATAATTGTATTACGATGTAACGATATACAAAATTCATACAATACAAAGTATTAGCATAAATCGCATGTCATGGCGTGACTATCAACATTTTCCTCTTAAACGTTTTGCGAAACGTTCTGTACATGAAAAGATGGTTTATTCCACGCTTCATAAGATCTGAGATTTGTAGCCGTCGGAAATGACGGTTTGCCCTTTTTACTTCCATTTTTCACCCTCGGTCACACCCCTTATATATTCTTATTTCTCATTTCGTTCTCTCGCAATTTTCTACATACAATGACTTATATATTTCACATATTTCTAGATATTAAAAGTGCGCGCGCGCGCGTGTGTGTGTGTGTGTGTGTGTGTGTGTGTGTGTGTTCTTGTTTTTTTTAATTCTGAATTTTATTATTTTATTGCGAATGTATTCATATCTGAAGTATAAAAGAAAAACAAATAATAGACATTCTTCATATCGAGAAATATGTAAACAAATATATAAGTACTATAATTTATCTTTAATGTTTATCGATACTGTGATGAAGAGTTATGTTATAATCTAATAGAACTTTGACACTATACTTTACCGTGAGTAACTTTGTTTATCAAAGTGGAAATACCCACTTAAAAAAGAAATGAATGGATAAATTTAAAATAATTTTTCTTTTTATTTTGTATAATAGTAAAATGTATTATTTTTGTATAAATTAGTTTCCTAAATAGGGATAATTTTTAAAAAATTAAGAATAAAATGAATATAACTTGTTCTGTAGATAAATCTGTTAAAAAATTTAGCGAGGACTGAGGATGGAATAATATCTACATATATATTTGCATTCCTAAAATCGCTGACTGTACGTCTCAGGTATTTCTGTAACGAGGAACTTCATTAACATGGACGCATGACGTCAATCACATTGGTCACAGTATGACTAATATATTATTTCCGTTGCGCTGGACTTTTGGTGTCATCACGAACATTATAGACGTGAGAATTCAACTTTCGTGACAATCAAGTTTTCCCAAGCATTTGGAAATCTTTGTGCACGACATAAATCCTTGGTATTCATCGCACTGAGACTATCAATGTGCATCATGCGAATTATGTAAGCTTACTACTGCATTTGTGAATCCCCATTTCATAGATGGAATGACGTATTTCATGCGTGACAGTTTCAACAGTGAAAATGACGATACAATGAGGTGCGGTTGGCGCTTGCGTTTCAATGATCTTTGCTCGCAAGCACGTGTCCGAATCAGTCTTTCATCCATTGGATACCGTAAACGCTACATTCAATTTACAATTGCGAAAAGCTCTATACCGTGCTGAATATTATATAAACAATGAAAATTAATTTCGAAATATCAAAATAATTTATTACAAATATTATGAATAACTACGATTTTCATGAAATCAAATCTGAGAAACAAATTTATATTTATTAATTTATTAACTTATTAATAAAATTTTACAAATTTACAATTTAATAGGCGACTTAATCTTTTTTAAATAGATTTATAATAAAATTAACAATTTTTATTAATATTTTTAATCAATCTTTTCTACTTCATATTTATGTATTGTCTGCACTTTTTATTCCAATTTTATTTTTATTTTTTTTTAATAACAATGCTGTTTTGCAACAAATACTTATTTATGTTTATAAATTATATATGCCTTAAGAAGCAGACAGATAGCATATTTATATATTAATTAAATATGTTTTTATAAAATAAAGTAATAACGAGGAAAGATGTAGTAAATGAGTTAGAAAAAGATAAGAAAAGGAAAGTAAATAAACTAGTTTGCTATATTTATTCTTGCTGTTATTATTTCATTTTAAATTTTATAAAAACATATTTAATTAATATATAAATATGCAAATTGTCTCTTATTTAAAACATATATACAATTTATAAGGATATACATATAAGTGCTTTTTTTTAAATGTATTAATATAATTATTGTTTTAGAAACTTTAAATGTATTAAATGTAATTTTAATAGATTTAATAAGTATATATGTAATATTTTATTATACGCATAATGAAATGACTTGTAAAATGCCTATTAATAATTTTATTAAAATCGACAAAAAAATTTCATATAAATCGTATCTTATTTTCGACATGCCAAACTAATTTATTTGTAAAACATAAATGCATTTTATGAAATTAAAGCGAGAGATTTTTGAAATTAAAGAATATTATACTCTCTTGTTGCTTTGACTTGACAGCTTTGCGATATGATACAACGCGTGAAATGAAAAAATTTATTTTCATTCAGAAGAAAACCGGCAAAATTTCTTTTGAAAATAATCATGGATTTATTTTATAAAAGCAAACGTGTTTATTACGGAATAAACAAACATTATATTTTTGAGGTGACTTTGACGCTCATTTTCTTTGATGAAAAAGCTTTTGCCCCTTTTGCTGCTTCGTTGATATTTAATTCCTAGAAAGCAGGAATTCCTAGAAAGTGGAATAATTTAAAGCTTGGGAGAGTGGTCATAGAAATGGCTGGATGCTGCATTTCCTCGAATTCATCGTGCGGTATAATTACATGATGTTTGTTACGCGTTTTAATTAGTGGAATTAGTAGATTACGTCGAGATTGCGAAAATTTCGTTTCTGCCTAGTGGATTTGCAATATTTGATTTAGTCGCGATCATCACATCGAATAACTCATCTTCATTATCGTTCTTTTACACTTATTCAACACCAAGCAATTTAATATTCGCGGAATAAGTTGATATCTTGGATATCAGCAATATTTTCGTGGCGTAACACAAAACAATATTGTAAAGAATTGAACTACTAAGTCCGTGCAATCATGTAACAATTCTGCATATACAATTAATATTTATTAATTTATTATATACATAATGAAATGAACTTAAAAACCGTTTTATTCATTAATTCTATATGGTTATTATATAAAAATCAGTAAAAGATTTTTAGGATGATATTAAATATTAAGAGAATAATAATCTCGAAAATTGAGTGCTGTAAAAACACTTTAATATGCTTTTTTCTCGAAAATTAATGCCATCCATCTGCTACATTAAATTAGAAATTATTTCACTAATTACAAAAATACACAATATTAATCTTTTAAAATTAAATTCTTTGAAATGGAATTTCACTTTAAAGAACGAAAAAGTTGAGCCAGTTTTGAAAGAAGGGCTTAATTTTTAATCTTTAAGAATGAAATTTCACTCTTCAGAGTGCAAAGATTTAAAGAGTATTTAGCTAGCAAGATTGAACATTTGAAGAAATGTACTTTACACACACGTACTTCAAGCTAATTTATTTCAAGGAAGAGGACAGTAGCACGCAAATTACAGAGAGCCTAGACCGATTCGCCAGCGTATCGCGGTTACATTCAAATCGCGTTTTACGGTCAACACATATAAATCTAATCGTACGCGTGAATCCACACTTACATGCGTGTACGCCCGCGGTTACGCACACTCGCGGTCCAATCGAATCGAGGGGATCAAACTCAAGGATAACTGGTGCTGCATGCAGCGCTGCTTCTCAACGATAAAGCGAAAGAGATCCAGGAGTTCGCTAAGCTGTTCAAAACTACTGCCGATTATTTGTGCATAAATCTGATCTTTTCTTCTTTAAATAGACATTGCAATCTACAATAAAATGCAATTTTTATTTCTAAAAGTTTAAAAGAAAAGAATTTACTATATAATTTCTTTCTGTTTATAATATTCAACATATGTAATTTATTTTCATCGAACGAAAAAAAAATATATAAAATTTATTTTTTATTTCCAAAAGTTTTATACAGTTTTTATATAGTTTAGTGGAAAAAGGGGGGGGGAGTAGAGAGAGAGAGAGAGAGAGAGAGAGAGAAGAGGGAGAAGTTTGTAGTATAATAGATATATAGAAATGTTCTTAATACATTTTTAAAATATATTATATTTAATAGACGTTATACATTAAAAAAAATTTTTTTGCAAAAACTTTATCTTTTATTTTCATTTTTTTCAGTGTCAATAAAATGCGTTCACTTATTCTCTTTCTCAATCTTTTAACAAGCTAATCGATCTGCAGCACATATAACATTTAATTATGCTTTGATTCAAAGGAAATCGATTGCGCAGGTTGAAAACCACACATTGCATTCCTACACTTGGTATTTCCATGTTGGACGGCCAGGACGGCGACACAACACGCTACATTGCCTCGCGTGAAAGCCCACTCGTTGCACTTTTCTGCGTATGCGCGTATCCGCCTCCGTTATTGTATGCGTAGACACCTGCCGCGGTGAAAGGACTCAAAGTAGATTTATACGAGATGCGTAAACTAAGCGTATCCATCGTTTGGTATTCCAAATGCACGTTATTTTTTTGTATTCTTTGTTGAACGTTCGACTACTCTTTCTCATTCAATTATTTGACAACGTTATTTAGTGTCTTTACGAGAAACGTGAACCCCTTTCTATGTGCTATCTTTCCTATAAGTTTCCTCTTTCTTGACGTTGTTTAATATGAGATATGGCTCCCTCGTGCGAGAGCTTTGTAATCCTGCTATTCATCACGTCGAACAATGAGAAGCTCTCATAATCGGACTACCTTTGGTCGCGTATAAACTTCGCGTATAAATGTTGTTCGGCTTAGTTCTATCCAAAACTGCTATCCAAAACTTTTCAGACAGTCTCATTGAAAATGTATATACATATATAATATATAATCACATAAATGTTTACTATTATACTAAAATTTATGAAGCGTATAGCTAATCTTAATTGTATTATTATTATTATTTTAATATTGATAAAAACGGTATTTTTATGAATTAAGTTCTTCACCTGGAAAATCTGCTTTTGTATACAACATGGGGTAACTCCGGCATATGCCGCTCTGGGATTTACGCCGCAGAAATCAGAAAAAATAGAAGGAATGAGGGTAATTTTCCCGCAATTACTCTGTTATATGCCTTTATGTTATATTAGTATTATGTTATGATTTCAGCTTCTTACTGTTAATATTAATATAATGAAATTATTGTGAGTTGAATCGATTTGTCACTGTAATAAGTAACACCATCATAAATTATAATCTACATAAAATGATGATTGTAGGACGCGTAAAAGACTTAGTGATTATTTCGTGATACATACGTGTAGAATAATAAAGCATGTTATGTAGCAAAATACAAGTGCTTTGCTTTTGTATTCTTTGTTTAGGTTGTTGTCTTGTATATCTCACTTGTTTGGGATATACAGCAAGCGAAATTTATGCTCAAAGCATACAAAGTGCGCAGATTGAATTCAGTGCACTAAATGCAATAAACATATTATATGAAATATGTACTCATGTCATGCCTCATGTTATAATATAATATATGTAGGAAGATTATAATTATTATTTATTACTTTATATTTATTATTTTCTTATTATTTTCTTAATAAAACACATTTTATAATAAGGAGCTTCTACCAGGTCATTACAATAAACGAGCTTTAAAAGATGTAAACAGTAAACCTTTATTATTCTTTTATTATCATTTCACGGAACGTTTCGATCATACTAAGTTTTCATCAGACGTGTTTATAAATGAAATAAAAATTCTTAATAATAATCACATTTTATAAGTTATTGTGTCATTATACTTCTTATTTATATGCATTATTTGTAAATTTTTCATTAGCTGTACATATCCCCCCCTTCCCTTATGAGTAGTCATATATCCCATTTTTATAGGATATACGGCAAAAATGCAAGGGTTTCAAAGTTTATTTTTTAATATGAAAAATAAATATTTCAAATTTCTAATATTTTTTTCATAGTAGTAGACAAAGTACAAAGTAGTAGTATAAAGTTTTTACTGATATAGTTCGTTTGTTATAAATATAATAAATAATATTTAATAAATTAAGTTTTTGATAGGTATGACGTATACCGGAGTTACCCTATAAAAGTGTAGAAAAATTGCATATTGTAGATATTTATCTTACATCAGTTATCTTACAGTAAAAATAAATAAGATGGCTTCGAAATAACAAAAAATTAATTATATTATTATAATACCAAAAAAAGTTTTGGGAATTTGTTTTGCAATTTTACAGTTTATTATGTTTTTATATTATTTAATAAAAGGAATTTTGGTAAACATAAATGTATACCGCTTATGATACATTACTGATACTGATACGAAATCGTATTTAACAATTCTTATTTTAAATTTTTGGAGTTATTAGTTTTACTTGATCTAACATATAATGTGATTGGATGATTATATAAATCGAATAGAAGAGATTGGGATTCTTTGGCACAAGAGGCGTTGTGTGTTCTATTTATATACTTATGGCGAAAGAGTAATAATGAAAATGTCTCTTTTATAACATAAGTACTTTTTTTAAAATTTTATTGAAATTAAACAAATATAATAATAAAAAAAAAAGAGAAAAAAGTGTCATTTATGTAAAAGGATACAAATAAATTTTTAAAATATATATATTAATATTCTGTAATTTGAGAGAGCAAATCTAAATGATTAGTTAAAAGATAAGTTTTCATTACTATGTGTTAAAAATGTTATTTTGAATTATTATTTATACAGTAATTTGTTATAATAAAATAATTGAAATCAATTACGTAGAGGGATGGAATACATTTGATATGTATTTAAGATAAGCTTAGATTAATTTGCTGTTATTGCTCACGTGAGAAGTGTGAACATTCAATTACAATTTAACTCTGACAAAACGCTTTATATTTAATATTTTTGGAGTAAGCTACATTTAAAATAGTTTACATTTGTTTTTCTATAAGTATTTTACTATTTGATCATTAAAAAATAACTTTAAAAGGTAATCTTTTATAAACTACATATTTGCGATCTGCTTTTTATTTCTATTTTTATATCTTCATTAATTCAGTATGGAATTTATCATGTAGTCAACTTAAATCGTGATATGTATCAATTTACGTCACTGCTAGGATGTAAATTGATACATATCACGGTGTAAGTGGTATAGCTAGTTACTATAAATGTTCGTTATTTTACTTATTACAATTCCTACAAAGAAAGCATATAGTATACAAAATTATTCCTGGCATGTGGAGAAAGACTCTCTCTCTCTCTCTCTCTCTCTCTCTCTCTCTCTCTCTCTCTCGTATATTAATGCAATTCAATTATAATAATTAATTGTTTAAAAAGTAAAATTCTGAAATTGTAAAAACTGAGCCAATGATTTGTAGCCTTCCCCATGTATCTATTTTCACTAACTTCTTCTAGGTCATGACATCTCTCGATTACGATAATTCGAAGACTTTTGGCTTCAAGACATTCTTAGCTTTACGATTAAAAATAGATGCCAATAGCTTCAACAGGCAGTGCCAAAAATTTGCACAGACTGTTTTAGATTCGCTACCATTCACGAAATTGTCCTAATCGTTTAAAATGAATATTTAGAATATTAAAATAAAAAAAAACAATTTTATATTTATATTGAAATTTAATATGTACACATTATTTAATTATTTTTTCCTTTTAATAAAATAAAATTATATTGTAAAATTGTAATTAGATAAAGATATATATATATATATATATATATATATATATATATATGTACTGATTGATATTGATTGTTTTTCTTTGTAAAAAATACACAATTAGAACACGTACTACAGTGCGTATATATTT
>Ga0157364_1004516_pt1 | contig 13918 bp, 4 predicted proteins | sample AttsexASBM2_FD_111476 | JGI IMG/M metagenome (GOLD analysis project Ga0157364, IMG submission 111476) | Fungus gardens microbial communities from leaf cutter ant in Ribeirão Preto, State of São Paulo, Brazil - Atta sexdens ASBM2 | ecosystem: Host-associated > Fungi > Mycelium > Unclassified ... | reverse complement strand
ATAAATTCATGAGTATTAATATTGAAGAATGCAACAATAATTTACCAATTGCAAATTATCTCGATATAATTTCTTCTTGGAAGTTCCTTTTTAAAAAATTTCGATACGGCGACACCTATATGGAGACAATATACATTAACTTATTAACTTAATTCTGTATTCGTATTGAATCCTTTTATTATTGATACAGATCGTTTAAAGTTATAATTTGTATAATTAACATGTTCTTTGAGTTCAATTCCTTTTGATACCAAACTCGTTAATTTAGACAGATTGTAACTTATAGTAATAAATAATAAGAAATTAATGTACTGTCACGAATCCATAAAAACAAATTTATATTGTATATATTTAACAAAAAAGTAATATTTTTTCTAATTTGCATGTCCTCAATCAGTAAAAAATAAAGAAAGATCTTTTCATATATTTTTTTTAAGCATTGAAAATATCGATTATCCTGGTTCAGACACGCATTTTGAACTTTGAATACCTTTAAGAAGAAAATTTATGTTGTTTGTTCATGAACTACTAGTCTGTGGACTACAATTTCGCAAGATTGTAAAGCTTTTATATAAGCAAATGCTAGGATATTGATCTATGTCATATTGGAGTAAGAAATGATCTCGATTTAAGAAGATCTCGATTTAAACAATTTTTTTTCGTTCTCGGCATAAACTCCACTTCACAGACACGTATTAATGCGTATACTTTAATCCTGGAAAAAAATTTTCAAATTTGTAAAAGAGGAAAAAATAAATAATTATTATATAAAAATTATTATATAAGAATTATGTTTAGTCGGTAATACAGATAATTTTAGGATCTCCTTAATACTAATCGATGGACACATGCAATCATCACGATTGCACGAGATAACTAAATACAATTTATCTTAGAAGAGAAAGAGAAAGAAGATACTTACGTCTTGATACTTTAAACTATTGTTGGCACTTCTGAGTTGATCGTCGATTAATTTAATTAGAAATTGATAAAAGAACTCTTAGACGCAATGGCATAACAGTGCAATAATTCAACAATATACAACATAACAACAATATCAACAATATCAACATAAATTTGATTGATGAACTACTAAAAAATGTACAGACATTATAATTCTGGCCTCTATATTTTCATCAAACAAATAGGATATTTTTATGTTGTTTTTACAAATCTTAAAAGTAATATATACATTTTTTCTTCTTAAATCTTAATATACATTTAAAATAAGCCCGAGAACAAATGGTCCATATATGATTATACATGATTATACATGGACACACAAAGTCATACACTAAATAATGTATAATTTTGAATGCTATTATATTATAATGAATGGTTAAGTGTGGTATATTCATGCATGGTTATATACATTCACGTACAGATTTGTATGGAACCATACATGAACATATGCGAGTTATTATATGACAATCCATGATCATATATATATAATTCCATACAGTAGCATATCGAACTCTTTGCACGATACATGATCGTACATAGTTGTATACATTCATACATACATTTTTAGCATTCGATTCATTATTCATACTAATAGAACCATTTTGCAATTGTTGCAAATTTTCTTTGTTGAATAGGACTATTATTAATATTGACATTCTAATGTCAAATTTTATGTTACAAGATGTCCATTGGCATGTGTTCTTTTTATCCAATTGCAATAAAAATTTTGTTTACAGAGATTATTTTTTACAATGATTTTTTAAATATTTGGTACTAGCCAGATCGGCAAACAAATACGTGAAATTTTCACCAAGTATCATTCTAAATTGATTATGTATTGTATGATTGATCAAGTACGGTTATATGATCGTACATAATTATGTTAAATCTGGAAATTAGTTTTACTGAAATTTCGGTAAAAATGATACAATTTCAGCAAAATTGCTGAAAATTTTTTGAAATTTTACTGAAATTTTCACAGCTAATATAATGAAAAATTGCTGAAATTTGTTGCTGAACTGCTAAAATTTTGCTGAAAATGAATTTTTCAGTTAAAAGTCGATGAAACTGAAATTTTTCAACTGAAATTTTTCTGAAATGCTAAAATTTTGCTGAAATTTCGTTGAAAAGTGTTCCAAAATATGAAATAGTTTCAGCGAAATTTTTCCACCAATATTTCTTTTTCTCTTTTTTATCAAATCCTAATTATTACAAAAATTATATAAATAAATTCGCATTCCAGATTCCGGCGAGAGCAGCGTCATTTCTCCGGGTTTGCCGGAACGTTACAGTCCGTTGGGAGCGACGGGGTCTACGTCAAGCCACGATCCTTATGCTTCCCGATCGGTTCAAGAATGTCCGGTACCCCTCTGCAGAGGAATGCCGACGGACTTTCCTCTAGCCCGGTCACCGTATTTAACTGCACTTGGGAACGGTCATCCACATTTGTTGGGTCAGGTACAGCATCAGCAGCAGCAACAACAACAACAACAGCAGCCACAGCAACCACAGCATGGCAGCAAACCACCACGTAGTCTCGGCCTCATATGCGTGGTCTGCGGCGACACTAGTTCCGGCAAACATTATGGAATACTTGCCTGCAACGGCTGCAGTGGTTTTTTCAAGAGGAGTGTTAGACGAAAGCTAATATACAGGTGAGTCGAAGTTTCAATGATTATTATGGAATGAGGCTTCCACGGGTGCTTTCTATATAAAGATTATGCGTTTCGCGGGTTTCCTTCGTGTCCAGGTCCATTCTTGGAATATCAACGTTTCGTGAACTTTGCAAACCACTTCATCAGGGTGAGGAGTAGCCTGATTGTGGAATGTATTATTTATATTCACAGGAATTGAACAAATAGGAATGAATTATTAGAGATTTTTTAGAGAAAAAGGTAGTAATATTATGTAGTGTAGATGTCATGGATCCTCATATCTTCGCTATTATAAGCAATAAATTCTAGTGATTACTTATAAAATTATTTTAATGTGTTCACTAAATAGTTATATCATGACATTAATATACCAATACACAATAATCAGTATTTATTATAAAGCATTTTTATTTTCAAACATTTCGAAATGTTTTTAAGATACACTTTAGCATTTATATGATTACACATGCTTCCTCATTCTTCTTAAACTTGAGCATATTGTTACATAACTATAGTATGTGTATTTTAATATGTTATTTATTATCTAATTTTTTTTTATTGGACATTACATTTTGAGTTATGTAAAGTTAAACGATAGTATGGCATTTTGATAATGTGATTTCTTAAGCGTACTCATTGCTGCTCCTCGAAGTTATCGTATCAAAATAATTATTCTAGTAAAATTTTAATGAGTATAATTTTAATCAAACAAGTTGGGCATAAATGCGATTTCATTTTCTACGATACAAGAGATTATATGATATACAAGAGCATTGAAGAGATAACAATATTCGTTATGGTCAAATATCCTTCGCGCACAATAGTTCATCGACGCACTCGTTAACAGTCTGGCAACTCAATCCGTGATGGGAAAAGAATTGTATACCGCGGATATCATCGGTTTCGGCTTTCGAGGGCCGTCGGGTACGCCACTTTACATTTCAGTCACGAAGCCGAGCCTGTTCATTTTTCAAAAAGCACGCACGCATGGAGGGTTAATAGCTAGCATATCGAGTGCTGCATGCGCCTGCGTATTCCTAACGTGGAGTGGGACAAGCGAGAGACCGAAGCGGCCGATTCCGACTCGCGCATGAGAAGGATCCGATGGAGATGGATGGTCGTTCCCAAGGGACAGTAATAGTTCCTCGTACGAGCGCTACCGGCTTTACCACCGGTTCAGATATCCGGATATAACTCGTCGCCGATGCGGCAACGGCGGCCGTATAGCGGCGGTTCTTCGGTTAGCTCTCGATGGGCCCCCGGCGGATTCGACATTACACCATTCTACATTGTAGTCCGGCATTATAGGATGAGTTTACTCAACTTTGCCCACATGGCTCAATGTTTAACTCGATATTAACCCCGGATGATTCGCGTTACCGATAATTTCTCTTTAATTTCGACATTGTATATGACTTTCTTTTCTGCCTCTTTTCCTTTTTCTCTTCCTTTCTCTCTCTCCTTTTTGATCCTTATCCTTTCTCATCTTCTCTTTCTCCCCTTTTTCCTCTTTTTTCTTTCTCTTTTTCCTACTTTTCCTCTCCACCCTTTATTTCCCAGCAAACTAACATTACTTGCCATTTTGATTAAAGTATAGTGACAAAAATATTTATTTATTTGCTGAATTGTAATGTGCACATTTGATTAACGAATAGGGAATGAAACATATTATAAAATAATGAAAAAAATAATGTTTAATGAAATATATTAACTTCAGCTCTCAAAGTTTTCATTTTTGAATACAAAGCAGAAACAAGGAAGAAGCAGCCTTTGTTATTGGAGTAGTAACATTTGCGTGCGAGAGTTCAAGTACAAGTCTCGCGGGAATCTGTGCGAACATTTCGTTCTTGTCCACGCACGATGCACTTAATTGCATCTAACCGATCCATGAGGATTTGCGCTAATCCGACGATTGTGACGGCGCGCCATCACGGTGAATCGCGTCGGGACGCATCTGTCGTATTTCGGTCCCCTCTCTGCGGATAATTGGTTATCTGTGCGGAGACTCTTCAGTCTTTACTGTGTTATAACTGCCCGACGAGAGCGAAACGGCATCCTCTTGTCTTTCTATTTTCACAGACGACAAAATTAAATGTCGCACAGTAGTCTAAAATTTGAAAAAGCCAAATTTTGAAAAAATCAAATTTTCGAAGTTTGATTTCAATTTTTCAATTACATGATATATTATCCTGCATCTATTACATCATATATAATAATTGTTTATTTATTAAACAAATAATTTAAAAGTACTAGCACAAAGTTTAACAATTTAATACGCGTTTTGTAAGTATAGTATTGTATTTGCTGATACAGCATTAATAAAATACAGATTTTTAATTCATTAACATAATACACTAATAATGTTCTAATTTAATGCATAAATTGCACTTGAGTGCGAATTTTTCATAAAAAAAATTTCCAACTTGAAAAAATTGGCATACAGTTTTGAATCAAATAATGTTACATTTTTTGAAAATTCAATATTATCAAGCGATTGATTCAATTTAAGAATATCGCAGTAGATATTAGTATAGATAGAGATTTCATCTTTGCAATACTTGGTTCCGTGCCGTTTAGTGGTATCCATCAAAGCGTTTGTGTAGCCGGCCGCTTAGTTGCGCCGCACCTGACAAACTTCATGCTCTATGGTTGGACATTTTTAAAGGCACACCATTTAAAAACTAGTGATATACATTTTGCTATTATATTTTCGATTTCAAATTAAAAGTTAAGACCGTTGCGTCCATTATTTATTTAATTATTATTAAAAAGTTGTTCATAAAAGAAATTGTATGGAATTAATCTCTTAACATGAATGTAAAAACAATGAAAATAAAGAATTCTGTAATTATTTTGAGATTATTTAATAGCAATTTATATAATATATAGAAATTTATATAATAAATACAGATCAATTATACGTACTTAACATTCAATAAAATAGATTTGCTTTCCTTATCGTATCATTAATATAAAGGGATAATATTGCACTTAATACGCTGTTTATTTGACAATTATAATATATGTAACTAGTGTCATAGTGAATAATCTATTCGCGTCATCTCGCGCATATACTCATTGTAATTTCTCATGAATTCTCAGAGTATTTAAAGTACTATAATTACTATTATCAGTATATAATTACTATTATCAGTAAGTACAAATCATAAGTACAAAGTCACTGTGCCAAGCATTTTGTTATCTATAAGTGGTGGCAAAATTAATATATCTCATGTATACATTAATAAAGTCGTAACACTGGTGCAGCTGTTGTAGCAAATGGTACTTGTGCAGTTTTAATTTACCTTTTATACTCTATAATTTGACAAGCTATTCTCTCTGTACGCGATGAGTTCAAATCTATGTATAAAATAAGTAAAGTTCCTTTCGAACATCGTGAACGAAGTATAATTTAAATGATATATTTGTTTGACTCTTTTCTAATAAAGCTAATAAAAAAATTATTCCTCATGACTACTTTTGTTAATTATTGTTATATAGGATATGAAATAACGCCCACTCATATAGTGCTATTCCTAATAAAAAACTGTATGATTAGTGGGCATTATTTCAGTTACATCTGTATATTACGAGCAAGATAGTCTCATGTTTTTAGAAAAATAAATATTAATAAAAAATATTTCAGAAACGCATTTTAGTGCGTTTTGATTTTGTTGAAGAGTTGAAGAGTAAAGTACAAACAAAATAATGATGTGTCCCTTTAAAGTGGGATAAAATTAAACAATGCGCTCTTTTTACGTAAACACAAAAAGTAGAAAAAATTTGACCTAAAGTGAAAGGATCAGACTCAAGAAAACAAGATATATTATGAGGAAACTTTTAAATTTTTGTCTCTCGTCACTTACTTAATTTCCGGTATTTTCCAGTTTCAATTTAAAACGCTAGCGAAAAATTTATACGGATCAAAGCTATCAAATGTTTTTTTACTTGTTTAAAACTTGTCTCTTTTGTTTGTTAAAAAACACAAAACAAAATCTTATAATTTGAGATTAGATTTATGAGAATAATGCTTATAAATATTTCGCGGTATAAATTTATATACATATCCAATTCTACAAATCGTGCGCCGAAATCTTTTACAATCTTGAAGCGCAATCAAGGACAAAAGAGTAATAACATCATACATTAAATTGATAAGCTATATTTAATAATTTTTGATGCTAATATACATCTAATGAGGATATTAATAATGTGATATTAATAAGACTCTAAGGCACTGCATTTACTTGCACATTTCAGCCGATTTTCAACTTCGTTCTGCCTCTTATTTCACTAATCCGCACGCAGCCTAAATGCTTATCGATGCGGATTGGTGAAGTAAGGAGTAAGAACCAAGTTAAAAATCGGCCGAAATGTGCAAATAAATCCTAGCATTGCTCTAACTCCTGATTAAAGTATCAATGTTTGATTTTAAGCGAGGCTTAAAATTCTTTTTCCGGCTTTAAAATGAGACAGAGTTTTATGTTTCGCTTAAAGTAAAAAAAACGAAGGTGCAATCAGGTCTTAAAGCTACGAATAATTTTTTAGAAAAATATTACCTTAGTCGGGATTCCAACCTGGATCTATGCAGGCGTCTTCCCAATTTGATCATTCAAGGCTTCGGTAATATTCTTCGCAATAACTTATCGTAAAGAATATTACCAAAGCCTCGATGATCGAATTGGAAGGATGCCCGCACGGAATACAGGAAATCTGGTTGGAGTCACGACTGAGATAATATTTTTCACAATAAAATTATTCGCAGTTTTTAAGAGTTTTATTAACATCAAATTATTAGTATTTTTAAAGATTGTAATGCTTATCAAGAATTAGTAAATTTCTTATCAATTTAATATTATTTAATGTATTACTACTCTAGTTCTGTTTATGATTGCGTTTCAAGACTAAAAATAATTTCGACGCGCTATTTGCAGAACTGAATATGTATGTAAATTCATACCGATATATTTAAGCATTGAGATTTGCTTTGATCAAAAATAGGATTTCTCTTTCTTAATTTGACAAAAACATTATTTAAAAAAATCAGTTTTTTACCTACTCTAATTTTAAAATATATTTAATTTACATCAATTTCAAATGCATTCAAGGTTCATATCTTTTTTTATGATTTTTTTTAACAATAGCATAAAACGACATATTATTTTTTAAGCGTCGGCTTAATCGCACTTATGCTTGTCCTTTCCGCAAAGTATATACTCGTCGCGTATGAGAGAATTAATGAGGCTTTATGCCAGCGGTTATCGCTAAATCACTGTTAGCACGATTTTAACAAACGTCAGTCACAAGAAATCGAACGCTATCTTGTCCTGAGGCGGTGTAACACGAAGGGTCCGCCAACAGAACCGGTCTCTTGGCATGGTGCCGTCACGTCAGCGGGGGGTTCACCGTGTAAATTGATTTGCGTTCACACCCCAGTGGATCCGCAGGGCACGAGACTAGTACCCTCCTGCGAGGACCCCTCTCCTGTATTCATCCTTCAGAAGCACATCATACATTTATTTACGCATCTCTCTGTTCTACGAGCAGCTGGCATTGTTCGCCTCATTGAATTACCGGAAGCATGTGCTACTGGTTATCACGCCCGTCGATCGTCTTGCTTTATGTTGTCGGATGCACGTCGTGGATGCGCTGAATGTGCATTGTTTATTGCTAATATCGTCAGCAAAGCGACAGACTCGTAACCCTTTAATTAATAAGCCTCCATTAAACTATCTTTCTGATATAATATGCTGTTATGAATACTAAGAGGGGATAAACGACGATTAAACTTAACACAGGATGTCCTCGTATAAGTGACCATCTCTTTTTATCTTGTAACAGAGATAGCTATAATAAATATGTTCTCAAATTGAACGGCTTTAACTAAACTTTATTGTAAGCACAATGATTACTGAAAAAAATTATTTATGTTAGAAAACGGAGAGATGTGCATAACTTTTGCACAATAAATAAATATTTCGATATAATAAAAGTGTCCGTTCTAATGAGTATAACGATATATGATATAACAAAATTATTTAACAAATTATATAAGTTATTTTGATTTGAAGTTTTGCGGATGTCTACTATCTTTTTTCGATTCTGCAATATGGCCAATTTCCGACTCTCGCATTATGATTGATGTGATAACATAAGATTTTTTCACATCGCATGCTCCAATTTTCATACCTATTTGATTTAATATGATCCAACATGCTCTTATCATAACTTTCACTCAATGAGCGCGTTGAAGAAAATAGCTATGACAGGAGTGTATTAGAGCATTAGAGAATACGAAAGAACGAACAAATCTGTTATCATCAGGGTCGAACTGAAAAATAATAATTGCCCGCAAAATTTTAACCCAAAATATCTTATATAATTTCTAAAATAATTTTGTTATATCATATTGTTGTAATAGATACTACAATTCGTTGGAATAGATACTACAATTTTATTATATCAAGTATTTATTTTTATACAAAAATTATTATGCAAATTTGTCTATTTTATAACATAAATAACTTTTTTCAATAGTCACTTTGCTTACAATAAAGTTTGATTAGAGTCATTTAATTTGAGACCATACTTATCAAGTCTATCTTTGTTAATTTGCGAGGTAAAAAGAGCTACTTATACGAGAACATTGTATAATACATTGAAAAAGATTATAATAATTAATGCAAAGAAGTTTATTACTACTAAAGAGCATAAAAATAAGAATTAATCATTTTTTATTTAATCTGTTCCGAAAAGTACAGAGTTATGTTACTTTATACTACTTATTATTTAATCTTTAAAAAATTTATATAGAATATTTTATATTTGATAAATTCGTAAAATTCTTTTTATTTAAATTTTTGTTTTTTTCTGATGAAAATAATGATTCTAAGCTTGCATGGCATCGAATTCTAATAAATTTGTCATCCTTCGCAAAATTCAATCCTTGACGACAACGTTTCATCAACAATCGTCGTAGCTCCGTAGCTTTTGTCCCTCGCGGAAAGTTGAAGAAATTCGGACGCACTTGTCGGAAATCCGGGGTGCGCACTCTTCGGGACGTGGTGCTAAATTCGATTACTTTCATTGTTGAGATAACTCAGTTATCCCTCCGAGCTGACTAACGTAAAGAGGCGACTGTCCGGGGTCACGTACCTTCTTCTTATCCCTCTTAATCTCGTCCAATTCAACGACAGTCCCTGCCATTTCGTTATCAAACCTTAAAGGAGTCCTATTTTCCTTCCCTTGTTATACACAGCATGGATGAAACCTCTGTGATTTAAAACCGAAAATCTTTACGCAATCCAGGTTAAATCCCTAACATCATAATCTTTTTTTTTCTTAACTATCTGCGATATAAAAGATTTCAAATATTTTAAGACAAATAAGTTTCCGGGAAAAAATAGCCTATATATATATATATATAAAATCATACATAAATACGTATAATTGTATAAGTAATATTAAGATAGAAACACAGGATTTATATGAATAAATCAACTAACATAGTACAAAAACTCCAGTTACGGGAAATTAGATGTTGGAATAATACGTCATTATGTATTTAAATAATTTTTATCTCAGATAAAAAAGTAGTTTCATAATTTTTGATACGTTAAATCCAAAATTGTAAGTGAAACTTCTATCACGTCTAGGCTTTTGAGAAAACTGAAATTAGAATGTTTAAAAACGTATTTTTTTTGCTATCCTTGAAAATTAGCTGACGGACCCAATCTGAAAAATTTTTTAAATGATTCAAATTAATGATTAGACATTATATACTATAACATAAAAATATCGAATCTTTTACCAGGCCAGTGTTGAATCTCTGGCTCATTTTATTTTTAGGAGTGCATTGGTGTCATCGCACAAGTTTTAATAATGTATACATGTCAGCTTCCAAATTTATATTTAAATTAATTTATATTTAAAATATATATATAAAATTACACTTTTATACGCACATATACACACATGTATTTGTATTGTGTGTGTGTGTGTGTGTGTGTGTGTGTGTGTGTGTGTGTGTGTGTGTGTGTATGTGTGTATAATTCATGTATTTTTATAATTAAATATTATTATGAATAATAGTATCTTATAATATTAGTAACAAAATACTTTTAAACATAATAAATGACACAAATCAAAAACTTTTCAGACTAAACTCCTGAGAAGGGATGAAGTGAGGAATAGAAATGGCATGAATACCGACACATTTCAATTTCAAGCCAAAAGTACCTTGTCCTACTCCTGTATTCTGTAACTCGTTATGCAATCGTTATGAACATATAATGTAGCATAACGAATAACAGAATACAGATCCAGGAGTACAGCTCTGATACACATATCCGATTCTGCAAACCGAAGGATTTCGAGTGCCGAAATCCTTTTCCCATATTCCGTATGGAATACATCTTCACCATTCAATCATCAATATTTTTTGTCAATATTCAATGCAATAACCAATAAGTAGTAAAAAAAATACCGTTTTTTTATGGAGACGTGTTTGTAAATATTTATAATTTGAAGCAGATCGATGAAAATAAATCCAATTGAAATAAGAGAAATCCTATTCTTGAGTTAAAGCAGATCTCAGTAGTTAAACATTTCTGTGTGAATTTTTATACGCATCTGATCAGACATCTAATTCTGTAAACTGCGCATCAAATTCTTTTTCAGTGAAAATATTAAATAATATATTATATAAAATAATATTAGATATCTTATAAACTGTTAATTTTTTGATAATCGTACCTTAATATATTTATAAACAGAATAATAAGATGAACCAATTGGTGTAAAGAAAATATATAGTTGCTTAAAAAAAATATGAGTAAGTAAAATGGATACTTTTTTAAATGAGCAACTATGTGTTCTTTTTACACTAATTGATTTATATATCTCGTTATTCTATTTATAAAATTATTTATTAAAAAATCTATTTTTAATCTATTTATTAAAAAATTATTATAAAAAATCAAAGTTTATGAAATATTTAACATTTTATGTACCAGAATAAAGTATAAATTACTTTGAATTGGTTTTTTTAATATTTCTATCTTAATGCTTTTATTAAACACAATCAGTAAACACCGCGACGTCGATCTCTACGGATCAGCATCGGACTTTTTGATTTATGCCATGCCGATCTCAAAAACTTTTTAAAATATTTCATAGATCTGCTTTAGAGAACGTAACTGTATCTTTTGACTGACGTACGTTAATCATCTCGAATATCACTTTGCCTTTTGTTCTTTCGTTTACTTCGCACACCGTAATATCTCTTCTCTCCACTCGACGGTATTGTGCGGCGTAAATGGTAAGTTAAACGAAATAGACTTGGCGTTTAACGTGTTAATAATATGCAAAATAATTAGAGGAATTATATTATGTAAAGAAATATAATTCTGTTTCAAAAAATGGAGATGGCCTTCATATCTTTTTAAGGCCTTCATGTGAAAGAAAAACAGTGTACCAGAATACGTCCTCTTTGAAACCATTCCACTTTTGTTGTATGTGTTGTATATGCGTGCATGAATGCGGCGTGTGTGTGTGTGTGTGTGTGTCTGAAATGTTTTTTTCTCTAAAACCTCATAATTTTCAGAAATTGGCTGTTTTAATTAAAATGAAATATCCTATATGTAATTACATATAATTGTATAAATTATGTCTAATTATATATGGACATATTTCATATATATATATATATATACTGTCTTATATATTATATGATTATATATGGGTCATTTTTCCCAAATGTTAAAAATTCCTGTAGCAGGAATCTATTAGCACATATAATGTATCACAATAAATTAAACAAATGTTGTATATATATTTTTTATATAGATGTCAAGCTGGTACCGGAAGATGTGTTGTGGACAAAGCTCATCGAAATCAATGTCAGGCTTGTCGTCTGAAGAAATGTATGCAAATGGGAATGAATAAGGATGGTGAGTGATAACATATGTATTTTCAACTAATTGAGCAAGAAATTCAAAATTTAAAGTAATGTCCAAAATCAATTATAATAATGGCAGAAAGAAAGAAGTATAGAGAATCGAATAAAATGAAATAACGTTTTATATATATATATACATTCGCGCGCGCGCGAATGTTATTAAGAATAAAGTTTCTTGCCATACGATAAATTTCAAATAGACGTATGCGATTTCCGGGATAAAAATCGACGTGTTGCTACGACGCGATCAGATTCAATCGAAAAGATCTCCCTTTGCGACATCGAGTTCGGCAATAAGAAAGTTATCAACGGGACGATACTGAAGGCCGAAACGAGAATGCAGGAAGGGAAGAATAAGAGAAAGACGATGAGACAGGTGCGCGCCCGTGTCTCGCCGGGAGGCATTAGGAATTGAATCGGAGGATGTTCGGCGCAGCCAGACTTCCGCTTGTACACGCTCTCACCCCGCCTTTATCCAGTTATTTATGTCGCGAACATAAAGGGTCCGCCGAATTCCACTTTCCTACCGTTGATTGATTCCAATATTATCCACGAAAATGGATAATCCGACGGATCCATAACTCCTATTCGGTGACAATGTCTCGAGAACTTGCAATGAGATCCTGATATCTTTGCAAGGATGATCGACGCGATGTGATACCAATAACGTGTCATTCTGATCTGGTGGTTGATCAATTCTTTTTTTTTTTTTTTAAGAACTCTTCTTAAGAGAGAAAAAGAGAGCGCGCAAAAGAAATTAAAATTGAATTTTTGTTTATATTTACATTGCTAACAATAAATATCAGAAAATGCAACAAATGATGAAGCATTCAATGATTTAAATCTAAAAATAATTCATACGACAATTAAAAACAATAAGATACACAAATGTATTAAATTAATAGAACACAATGAGATATCCAAGTACATTAAAAATTGAAATGAAATCGTAAAAATGACAATGAAATTCTTCCAATTCTCACAAATCTACACATTGGCTCTTCAGATTTACGTGGAGAAGGTGAGCGGAATAATTACGACAAGCCATATTAGTGCGGGTGAAAGACACTCTTGTGTCACAAGCACCAAAAAGGAGACTCGTGGCGTCCGCCGTACTTTAATGGTCGCGCGATTAGGGCACTTATTGTCGGCGAGCCTGGCGCAATTTTTCCCGGGTTCCCTTTTAGCAGCGGCTCGGCAACGAGCGCGCAGTAATTTCGTAATAATAAAAAGCGTGTCGGCTCGCTTTACCTCCGGCGTGCAACCTGCTGAGCGGCTTAATGGGGTCCTCTTGTTTCGTCGGACCTCCGCTTCTTCTCTCTCTCTCTCTCTCTCTCTCTCT
>Ga0157364_1004515_pt1 | contig 13921 bp, 6 predicted proteins | sample AttsexASBM2_FD_111476 | JGI IMG/M metagenome (GOLD analysis project Ga0157364, IMG submission 111476) | Fungus gardens microbial communities from leaf cutter ant in Ribeirão Preto, State of São Paulo, Brazil - Atta sexdens ASBM2 | ecosystem: Host-associated > Fungi > Mycelium > Unclassified ... | reverse complement strand
TTAGAAGACCAAATGTTAACGCTTTAAAACCACAAAAAGGCGGGAAGATATATAAAATTTAAATTGTTATTTCGGTTGTATCAAATCTAAAGCTCAGAACTTTTTTGTACACCTAATATTTTAATAAAATTTATTTTAAAACATTATAAGAAATATAATAATGTTAGAAATAATAAAAGGATCAAAAACGCGTAAGATTGAAATATACAAATAAAATAATTTATTTAATAAATGTATTGAAAAAATTTAGAATTATATTATAGATAATGAGAAAAACAAAAATATAAAATAATATATAATTTTAATTCATATTAAGCAATTATTTATATAAATATATATCTATGTTTTATTAAAATATAATTATAAATTTTAAGTTCTCCTTTGGACGTTGTTGCAGAGCGCAAGTGAAAAATCACGAGACAATCATAAAATGAACTGATCGTAAAATGATGGGATTAATTTGAAGGAACCGAAGATCGTGGGAGAATGTCACGCGGGCTACGGAGGCGGTGGTCAATTGTGCAAAATTAAAGGAACGAGATAAGGCAGACAATAATCTCAGTAGGGGTGAAAGGGGGCGCAACCGGAAGTGCAGGGTCGCAACGCGGTCGCGGTTATTTCCGACTTGAGCACAGCTTGAGTCGAGTTTCTCAAATGCCGACCGACCGTCGCGGAGGAAAATTTAACAATGTGTTTCAACTTCCCGTGCATTCGGTCCGTGGAACACGTATCAATCTCAGCATGAGGCCGAAACGCGCTGATTCCGTCGGCTTAACTGTATCTCTATTAATCCGTTAGCTCTACACGAGCTAAAGCGATGTGCTGCTCGACATTCTTTCATTACCGCAGTATGAATGCAAATTTAAGCATTTTGCGTTCTGTAAAATAAAATTATTGGAATATTTCACGATTGCTAAAAATGGCACATAATTTATTGAACTTTGTGAAGTATAAGATATGCATATATTTTACACAAATTAATTTTACAAGCCATAATTAAATCGTTATTTCCTGACAATGATCATTGTTCAGAGAGCAATAAAATATATAAATTACTAACTCTTTTTTTGTATCCTCAAAAATAATTATCGCATCTCAAAATTAACAAACAGTAAATAAGTACGAGCATCTAATAATCTGTAACTTCTGTCGGTAAGACGTGGTCGTACTTTCCACTTGCTGATAATTAAGTAATTACGCAGTTTAAATTATATATAATGTTTAAAAATTATAAAATCATGTCGCTTAATTGATAAAAATATAGATGTCTCTAGGATATAAAGATAAATCAGCAAGGACTATAGTACACAAAAGAAACTGAAGAGAGTACTGGCGTCGTTTATGGTCTGTAATACCGACGAAACATGTATTTTGTATTTTCTATTTTCTTCTTTTTTTTCCTTTATGCAGAATAAAAATCCTTTTTTAGAATAGAAGAATGCAAAAAGCTGTAGGAAATTATGAACATCGCTTTCTGCACTTGTATGAAAAATCAAAAAATGTAAATTAATTCCCTGTTACTATGTACATTATACTTTATTATACTTCACAAAATAAAAACAATTCTAAATGTACATCTAAATAAAAAATAGTTTCCCCACATTTGAATAATGCATAAAAGAATATGAGACCTTCAAATTATGATTTTGAAGCTTACAAGAGAAGCAAATGGAAGCCCGTCAATTTTTCAATATTTTACTTAATGTTTTATTATTTGATGTGCATGTTTTAAAACAAATGCCAATTCTGTGCCATTTTTTAATGATAGAAAATACACAATTTTGTGAACAAACAATTTAATAAATGCTGAGTCAAACTCAAATATTACATCTTATTTTCGTCAACCTAAATTTCAAGTCTTTCTTATAATTACAACGCTTGTATATTTATTTAAAACTGAATTTTTTTGTAATAGTATATTATTTCGTAAATTATTTAACTTTTATGTATCAGATTAACTGAATATCTAATCAATACTCTCAACGTATATTTCATGAATTTTTATTCACATCTATTTAATCATAGTATAAAACTGCGTATGTATGACAACAGACGAATATAAATATATACGGAGTCTCCGAAAATACAAAACTCAATATAGTACTAGGATCTTAATAATCAGGGATTATTGCGAGTGACGACAGATTCATATGATAATAATTTATTCAAATATGTAGCGTCCGCTTAGAGCGGTAGTACAGTGGATGATGGTAGGGGCGCGCGAAAATTAGTAATCGAGAAAGTAATGAATCTTGTAGAATGATACATTTAAAAATAAAGAATCATTCTTCGTTATCACACTAAGTGCGATATCGACGGGGAGCAACAAAAAGCGCGCGCGCGCTCCGCAAAAGATCGAAACAAAAGTCCATAAAAAAGATACAAAAGGAGAGATAACGAGTTAAGAAGCATGGGTGAAGGGTGTATTGCGTTATCGCTCGGTCGAGAAAGAGATAGAGAGAGAGAGAGAGAATAGGTAGAGAGGGCGATAGAATGTCGCTTCCGCCGTGAAATATTTATTTTAATTTTCGTCGACTTCGGCTTCCTGCTCCTCGTCGAATTCTGCGTCTTCGTCTGCGGTAGCTTCCTGGTACTGCTGGTACTCGGACACCAAGTCGTTCATGTTAGATTCGGCTTCAGTGAACTCCATCTCATCCATACCCTCGCCAGTATACCAGTGAAGGAAAGCCTTCCTCCTGAACATAGCAGTGAACTGTTCGGAGATGCGCTTGAACAGTTCCTGGATGGCGGTGGAATTGCCAATGAACGTGGCGGACATCTTAAGACCGCGCGGCGGAATATCGCACACAGCGGTCTTTACATTGTTCGGTATCCATTCGACGAAGTACGAGCTATTCTTGTTCTGAATGTTGAGCATCTGCTCGTCGACCTCCTTCATCGACATTCTACCGCGGAAGATGGCAGCGACTGTGAGGTACCTGCCGTGCCTGGGATCGCACGCCGCCATCATATTCTTGGCATCAAACATTTGTTGGGTGAGTTCCGGCACAGAGAGAGCTCTATATTGTTGACTACCGCGAGATGTGAGAGGTGCAAATCCGGGCATGAAGAAGTGAAGGCGAGGGAAGGGCACCATGTTTACGGCAAGTTTCCTAAGATCGGCATTTAATTGACCGGGGAACCTCAGACAGGTCGTAACACCGGACATCGTGAGGGAGACGAGATGATTTAGGTCACCATACGTTGGTGTAGATAGTTTCAGGGTGCGGAAGCAAATATCGTAAAGAGCCTCGTTGTCGATACAGTAAGTCTCATCGGTGTTCTCGACAAGTTGATGTACAGAAAGAGTGGCGTTATACGGCTCGACGACTGTGTCGGACACCTTGGGCGACGGCACAACGGAATACGTGTTCATGATTCTGTCGGGGTATTCCTCACGAATTTTGGAAATGAGCAGGGTACCCATACCGGAGCCGGTACCACCGCCCAAAGAGTGCGTAAGCTGGAATCCCTGCAAGCAGTCGCAGCTCTCGGCCTCTTTTCTTACAACATCGAGGACAGAATCCACCAACTCGGCGCCTTCGGTGTAATGACCTTTGGCCCAGTTATTACCAGCGCCGCTCTGACCGAATACAAAGTTGTCCGGTCTGAAGATCTGGCCAAATGGTCCCGAACGTACGGAGTCCATAGTGCCGGGTTCCAGATCGACAAGGATGGCACGCGGTACGTATTTACCGCCAGACGCCTCATTGTAATAGACGTTAATTCTTTCCAACTGGAGATCAGAGTCACCGTGGTAGGTGCCAGTCGGGTCAATGCCATGCTCATCACTTATGATTTCCCAAAACTGTAACACACAAAAATCACCTCGTAAGAATATTTCCATTAAAAAAAGGAGTTTTATATCTTAATATATTAAGTTTTATTTTAATAAATTATATATTAAATTATTAAAAAGATTATTATGAGAAGGAAATAAGAATGTGTTGCGTATTTCAAGCAAGTGTTGTCTATACCGGAACGAATCGGCTGCCACAAAAATTAGATACGCCTTTTGAATCACGTATCATCCACGTGTAGGAAGGAAGTTTCGCGCACGGGCTTTCTCCCCGCAATTATTCTCGTATCCGTTTTCCAGCCTTTCATTGTACTGAGTGCAAACGGAGCTGACGTTCAACGACCTCGCGCGTGGCGAATAGCTCGCGTGTAATTAATCATAATATCCCAAGGTTTCTACGAATTGAATTATGTTTCTCTTTTTTTCCCTTTTTGCATGTTTTCAGAGCAAGCCTACTTCTCGATGGTGTAACCGAATCGCCCGAGCGATAATCGAGACTAATTATCGTAAGCGCGGTTACGCTCCTGTCTCGGAGCGACCAGTCGATCGGCCCATCGAAGCGCATCGCAATGTAACGAGTACAACGATGCTTCAGCGATGGACCGTTGCCACGTAATCTCCCGGAAGCGCTTGTTTCACTATGGTAATCATAATCGGTGCTCCAAGCTAAAATGTCAAATCGCTCTAAACTTTCAATTTAGCAAAGATATAGCATAATTTTCAAATTGAATACTTATGCACCCATTATATGAGCAATAGCATGAATAGATCGCGAAAAAATTTGCTGAGAAGTATCATAATTTAGTGCAGGTACACATAATTAATATTAATGAATCAAATTAATTTCTGATTAACCTGTATACAAAAAAGATAGTTTGAAAGATCTCCCCCTCTCCCATAAGTCAGAATATGACTGGGCGTGTCTGATGTAATCTTATTTGCAAACAAAAGGGGAAGTTAAATAAAATCTGCGGTCCATGCATCTCTATTCCATCTTAGAAACGCGGTTCAAAGACCCAGAGCGTACTATTTCTGGAGATCAACGTGCAAGAGATGCGTGTGTATTTTCAAGTACAAAGGCATGCAAGTAGGTAGAACAGTTAAGTGGACATAATTAATCGTCCTCAATCATCTTATCGTGAGTCCAGAATATCGCGCGACTTTACGTCAGAGTGTGGCAAGGTACTAAATTATACGTTACTCGGCAAATTATTAGTCTCCTGACATTTCACAACTAAGACATTTCACTGCGGAAATCCGCTGTCTTCAATTTGTTCGTGGTACCAATTTTATGGTAAATTTGCAAAACAAAAACGATTCCATCTGCCACTGACCATGTACTTGTAACTATCCATTAATTATGAAATGAAAACCATAATTAAAAAAATATATTGTTATAATTATGCTTGAAAACAAAACCAATTTAGTTTCTATTTCATATTTCCTCAGTAACTGCTCCATTAAAAAGTTATATATAATTGTATATAGTCAATAATTACAAGCAGATAAAATCGAAGGTAAATAAAAATACTACAGATAATTTTATCTGCACAATGTTGCAATTTTCACCAAGTCAAATGTTGTTTTGATGGAATCGTTTTCCGTTTGGTAAAAAGCTCCATCATTGAATAATCTCTGATGAAATAAAGTCCATATACAACCTACGTGAAAGTCATTAAGCAAAAACCTGATCCGCCTACCGTTCAGTACATACATCCCACATGAAGACGATGGGTGCATTAAGCAGTGACCATATATGATCATCGTTCGAAAGCTAAGATCACCCAACCCTATCTGTCCCCACCCTACCATCTCCACCTTCTTGTCCAGCCTGGTCGCAATGTACATATTACAGTCAGATATGAGTCATCAATGTCACCGCTATATATAGAGATGATTGTAGAACGACAGTACGATCAGCAATGATCGCCCGGTTATGCTCCGCAATGATATGTTTGTCCATTTATGTTTTCAATTTGTTTCATTTTTCTCGAATCAATTCTCGCGCTTAGAACTCATAATCTTCGCATCACCGACAGCTGGCGACAGACGTAGGCTATCATTGCTAAACCGGAAACAGATCATACCGTAAAAGATCATACCGTTATTCTAAATGCATACATGCCACGCGCACGATGCTGCATTACGGATTGCGTAACCACCGAGCGGATACGTGATGCAGCAATTGGTCCACGAGCGATCCCGAGGGTCTCACTGACTTTAATAAATTGTCGCTTACGGTAGATGGATGAGAGATGTAGAAGAGGAAGAGTTAATTCGACAAGTCTATTTAGACTGTATAGGAATGTGATGTGTACACCGAACAATTTTGCTAAAATATCAAAATTTAACTAAAAATTTGAAATAAATTCTATTGGATTACAAAAATAATTATGTAAGAAATTCAAGCATGATGAATAATGCTGTAAAAAATTATGTTTTATAATTATGTATTATAATTATGTTCTAATTTGAGAGTCCTACTATAATTACTTTGATAAGCCAACAAAATTATTTTTAGATCTAAATTTTAAGGTATTTCAACATAAACGTTCTTATATACATCAGTGTTAATTCAATAAATATATACACTATAATACACTATAATAGATTGACTAGTAAGTATATATTACAAAAGTTAATATTTCGACTATAATATGTGTGTATATATATATATATATATATATATATATATAGTCATAAAATGTTTATTTTAGTAAATGTATACACTGACTACAGCAGACTTATATATAGTTACAACTATATATAATATTAATTAAATAATCAAAATTAAAAAATGCTAAAAATAAAACAAGATCTTTAGAGAAGACTAATTATCTGTTCTAATAACCACAGTTTTTTGCAAACATTCAGCAAGTTTAAGGTCGGAAAATGTTATTTTGATTTCAAATATTATACCGATAAACGCCTTAAAATGCGATAAGGTAATCTGATTAATAAGAAATAAATAATATTAGAGAGAGTACTCCTATTTCTCGTTATGAACTGATTCTATCAGTTGGTCGTAACGGCACGAAGTATTATAGGAATATATTATACTACACTGAATAATAAAAACTTTGAAATAAACAGAGAAAACGAATTCCATCACGGATCCTAATTCATTTAATTTATGCGAATTGTTATGTTCGCATGTGGAAATATAATAATAATTAGAATTGATTACGCATCTCGTTTAAATGTAAAGATTTGGAGTATATTTTCTTTGTAATTAAGGTAATATAATTTTATTAAATGAGAACATAAAACTAGTTCGCACTGACTAATACGTAACTTACTCATAAATATTTTATAATGAACCATCTCTCTCTTATAACATTAATAATAAAAAATGTTACTAATATATATTAATAATATTAATAATATTAATAATATTAATAATCTTAATAATATATATTAATAATAAATATTACTAATATATATTAATAATAAAAGATGTTACTAATATATATTTTAAAGTAGTAATATTAAACATTTTACATTCCATCTTACAGAATACTATACTGATAGATTGATTGTCTTTCATAGAAGATATCAATTGGCGATTGGAGATATTATTAACGACTTCAATTATATTTATTTCACCATAAAATTTATTTCAATACCCTAAAATGTGAAAAAATTGAATCATAAAATAGTAATCGTCATTGAGTCGCGACAGTAGACAAAATCCAGCCTTGCGACCCGACACGATCGATACACCTGGCTATATCCAGAGAGAGAGAGAGAGAGAGAGAGAGAGAGAGAGGGGGGGGGAGCCGGTTGTGTCGGCAATGAGCGAAACGGTTCGAAACGGGCCGAAGTGATGCGAAGGAAAATGGCGAGAGGATATCGCTGGTTTCCTTTATTTGGGAGCGCGTTGCTGTGCTACACGAGACTCGGTGTCCTTGGACTCGAAGGCGTCGTTGAATGAGCAACATTCGTATAATGGATTATACAACAAGCTCGCGTAGTAGAAAGTAGCTCAGCTTATTATTTTCACAGTAATTTTGCCTTAATTTTTTTAAATATTTTTCGGGGAGCAAGCTTCTTTTCGAAGCATCTTATTTCAATAAACATCATTCTATTTTCTTCTGGCATATTTCACAGAAAATTTATATTTTCCAAATTGAAAACTTGGAGTAATAAAATGTTTAATATTTCATCAGTACGTAATATTTGATAGGTTTTACTTTTATTTTCTACAAAAATTTCTGAAATTAAAATATACATCTTGTTTTGGAAAAGACTTTTAAAATTTATTTATTTTTTCTATCGCTTTACACACCCTTAGCAATGATTCGGTTATCAAATAAACTTTATCTCGAGTTCTGATAAGTTGAAAATTTAAAAAATGCAGAGTTAATCACGATAATAGTTACTCAAGAAAACATTTTTCGTTCAAACGATACGTTCTCATTATTAGGAGTCTTTATAAAAAAAAAGAGGATAAAAAATAGTCTTTGATGTTACGCTACTATGACGTCGAATCGATTGAGATAGACAGCTCGAGAAACGGACATTGACTTGGTGCAGCAGCCTTAAAAATTACGGAAGCATGACGACATTGATTAGCTTCTCTTCGATCTTTACCTATTCTCGTGCAGTCTTTATCGTCGATTATTCTGATAAGATGATTACATAACATTAGTATTAAAGATCGACCTACATTATAAATATTTGTGTCTTCTTATATAATCTTTACGTCAAAAATTTATATATAAAAATTTGAATATTATTTTTTTAGTTTCCATTTGTAGCAACATATTAAATATTTATCGTTTTTAATTTTCAAGTAAAAAGAAAAAAAATCATGCTAAACTAGTAATCAGAAAAAATGAAACTCAAACAAATCAAATTAAAATGGGGTTGTACACGAAAAGAACGATTTTGTTGAAGTATGAATTTAGCTAGATATGGATTTGAAAATAATTTTGTTGGAACATCAAAATATAAGACGCTCAAATTGTGTGATTGCTAGAATATCGTTTTTGCAATATTGTCTAATATGTTTGAAGTTATTACACACAAAAAAAAATCATTCTATGGATTACTCAATTTACTTTGTTCCTTTTAAGTGACGATTATCTTTATAATAAATAGTTTCTTGAAAATCTCAAGATATGTTTGTCATAAATTTTAGAAAAATTCATTATGTACTTAGACAAGAATTTTCTTTATTATAGAATATTATAAAATTAATCGAAAAAGCGACTCTAGCAATATAAGCGAATTTATTTTAATTTAATATAATCTTGATTAAAGTATTAAACTTACTAGAATAAGAATATATTTTGAATTAAATTATGTGATAAATTTACGAATATATTTCGAAATATTTGAAACAAGTAATTATTACTTGTGTATGGTATATTTATTATATGTATTATTGTGTACATAATTATTTTAATAGTATAACAAAATTATTTTCAGATTTGTATTTAGCCAAACTTTTAAATAAGTTCAGTAAAATTGTTCTTTTCATGTAGAAGTTAGCGCATCAAGTTAGTAGTAATCAGAATCTTGAGTTTCTATCAACGCGATATTTTTCAAAGTTTAAAAAAAAAAGGAAAAAAATAATACTGGAAAGAGATCGATAAGTCAGCAAGAGAAATGAGACAACAAAAAGAGAATAAAGGCGCGTGCACATAGAACAAACGGAGACGCCGATTCGCACGATTAACAATGTTAATCCGAGCGTGTCGATAACGCAGTGCCACGCGCTCGTCGACTGTCCGTTAACGGCGCGTCGTATAAAAATTTTAAAATACACCCGCCATGCAACCGACGCTGGCGTGGCCGTTAAACGCGATCGTGACGCTGCGCGGCCAACGGACGCGGCGCAGGAATTTCATCTGCTTGAAGGAGCGTGCACACCGGAGCGCAAAAACTTTCCGCATTGTACAATTCTCACAAATCCCGGTTCCACCAGATGGAAAACCTGAAAGCTGAAGGCTTCGTAAAGATCGAATGCAATAACATTTTCTACGACAATCATGTAAAGTGAAGATTAGCTACGATCTTTCCCTTTTTTTAGCACTTTTAGAAAATAACCGACACAAATATCGTTCTATCCTTCTTGATATTCAATGAATAGCAAAGATAAAATAATATTTGCGTCGACTGTGTCTCCTAGGGTGTATTTAGATTTTCCACCTGAATGTTCAATATTATGTCAATTTCTAATTTTCAATGTCGATTAATTTTAATCTCGGAATAATTGTTTTCTAATTCTTAGAACTATATTCGTTTCTATCAATGCAGTTTAACTTTAATCTCGGTTCAACTACTCTTTAATCTTTTTCTAGTTTTAAGAAAAAGAAAAAGATGTAAGTTGAACCGAGATTAAAGTTAATCTACAGAATTGATAGAAATGAGCATTATATTCGATTTTTCATTATCTAGTTAATTTATAATTTAGATTTAACCTCACTTAATAATAATAGTGTTTTTCCAATTACGATCAACCATTAAACTAATAGTTTTGTAGTAACTTCAAAAATTATTCGTAGCAAAATCAGTTTAGTTATTATTATTAAATAACATGTATAGAAAAATACAAGTTTTATATTATCATCGGGTTAAACCTAACCACAAGTTAATCACTAAATGAAAAACCAGACTTTAATGACAGTATCGATATCGTTAGATGAATATAAAAAGTGCATAATATAAGTGCGATAATATAATGATAACAAAGAGTTACAGACTAGACACACACATTTAATCCTTGTCAATATTAAACATTGATAAAATATCTGTGTGGTAGGAATCTGAATACAATTCTTCTTCAATTTCTTTTTTAAAAAAAGCCTATTTTTCAACGAAAATTCTGAATCAGTATACATTAATGCAATAAGGATTGAAATAGAATAAATAAATTTATTTCATTCCAACTTATACGCACAAGTAGACATAAAAGGAACACTTGTTTATCTTGAAACGAGGTGAAAATTATAAAAGCAAGCGAATTTACTAAAATATTTATAATTCCATTCATTGATCAACATCTGACATTGATGACTTTTGCAATTCTCGCATTTTAAGATACACAATCCCTTCAATTCAGTCCTTTCTTCGAAAAAGAATAGAGTACATATTATGGAATTATTCGAAACGGATTCTGATAAGAATTATTTCATTTTTCCTAAACAAAAAAAAACAACAGAAATGTAAGATATAATGGAATAATTTTGAATTAATTCGGAATAATTCTACATATACATATTCAGAAGGTCGATTGGATATTTCTAAAACGAGAAAATTACAAAAGTGAATAAATTTACTTTGTTGACTAATAAAGTTATAAATATTCTAATAAATTTCGCTCACTTTTGTAATTTTCATCTCATTTCAAGATGCATAATCAACTCCCTGATAATCAACTCACATATCTCATCACGATCAGTATTCATAAATTCGGTGTGAGTTCAACCTTTAGCATACGCCAGACTGAACGAGACGAAGAGAAGGGGAAGAAGAAAGATGGACGTACAAGAATGAAAGCTACGACAACCGATTTTATTCGCGATATAAAATCGAAGCTGCAACGAGAGAGAGAGAGAAAGAGAATATCTAGAACACGATTCATTTCTTATCACAAAAACCAAATGTTTCGCATATTTTTCACGTACATAGAGAGCAGCATTTGTAGACCGACAAAGTACTTATTATTACAAGACAGAAAAGCGGAGAATGTCAGACGGAATGAAAAGCGAGGAGAAAGAGATGCGCGCGCAACCGGTCGATGCGGCGTCGGCCGTCACGAATGGCGATCTCTCTCTCTCATCACCGGGAAGAGAATAGAGATTCGCCACACCCAGTTTCGGGATCCGTCGGTCCTAGCCGAGTGGCAGATAAATTCGGCGACGATCACCGACGACCAACTCCATTTATCCGCGAATTCTCTGCCTTCGTCGCGACGTACATGGAATATTTATCCACGGGAAGACAAACGCCCGAGAGAAGATGGCCGACGAGACGCGTTTGCACAGGAACGCGGTTGTACAAACTTGAAGAGAGAAAAAGATTGGAGGGGAAGGGAGAAGGGAGGAGAAAAAACCGTTAGGCTCGCCGGCCGGCCGGCGAGCTCCTGTCGCCATGACAGGTCTTCGACCGCCGCGCGGGCGAGGCTGCCTCGTTTCCTCGTCGTATCAGCGTGCGCCCAGCTAGCGACGGGGAAAATAAGCGCCGAGGCGCGTCCTCGTTTCCGCCGACGGTTGCTCTCCTCGGCCGCGATATCGAGCGGTGAGAAAAATGGCGCGGCCACGGCGACCGCTGATCCCGATCGAGAACGCCCTTGTTTCTTATACGTATACGTATATTGCGTCGTGATTCGTCGCTTTTTCATTAATAATGGGTCTCGCAAAATTCCAGAGAAGTACCGTGAAGAACGATGAAACGTCGACTGTCTGGTAGTAGATACTTCGTGTCTATTTCTATCAATTTAGATTAGCTTTAATATCTCCGTTTAACTCTCACTTTGTACCTTTTCCAGTTCTAAGAATTGGAAAGAGATAAAGAGTGAACCGGAGATTAATCGAGACTGATGGAAGGGGTATTAGAAGACTCTAGAAAGACATTAGAAGGCTAGAAATTCGCGAACAAAGAACAAATGACGGTTCTCGTTCGAGAGGAGTGATCGATTCTTAGTCGGATTCTCAAAGTAGCCTACCTTTGCTCCAATTTGGTTACCGCACTGGCCGGCCTGGATGTGGACAATTTCCCTCATGTTGCTCTTGGAATTCGCCGACTTGTGATCTCTCGAGAAAGCGAGCCTTGAGTACCTTAATGTGGCGACTGACGGCGACTTATTTTTTTTTTCTTTTACTATCGAACTGACTCAAGTACAGAGACCAACGCGTTGCGTGAGCCCGAAGACGAGTATGCGACGGTTGCGGTGTCCGTTACAGATTTTCAAGCTTCTACGGGGGCAGAGCAGAAGAAGAATGGAGGGGGAGGAAACGAGAGCGTAGCGGCGCGCTGATTGGCGGAGCCGCCACTGCCTCGCAGTTGCGATGCGCGGACAGCGACGCATAGTGACGCGACGCAGCGTTGCCAACTGTACGCCGTTCACCGCTGCCGCATCTACTTCGTCAACTTCATGATCCGCGCACCACCACACACCGACGTTCACCGACAGACCGACACATCGTTGAGGAACATCTTCGATTCCCCGCATTTTAAGAGGAACCATTGTTTGTATAATTTACACTTTTGTGTAATCTAAACGATTATTTCATTCCATTAGTTATGCATAAATGAAAAAGCTCTGAGTAAATTATAGGTTAGAAATCGATTTCGATATAAGGGAAGGAGTATGAAGAGTATTTAATGTATAATAAATTACACGAATATAGATATATTGTTGCTCTGCTAAGATCTCACAGCATCCAAATATCAAGGATCTTAAAGCCTATATTACGTTACATTTGACCGTAATACGGTCTAAATGATTATTTTATTGTATTAGTTGCGTGTATATGGAAAAGCTCTGAGTAAATCATAGATTAGAAATCGATTTTGATGAAAGAAAACCAATGGAATAGTGTGAGGATTAATGTAATAGATTATACGAATATTATTGCTTTGCTATGCTTAGTTAGATATAACAGCATTCGAAATATCAAGAATTCTAAAGCTCGTATATATATTTGAAGATTGAATTGAAAATTAAAATTCAGCTAATTAGAATGAAATGAATTGAAATTATCTGATAAATCAAATTCTAATTCGCAATCCTTATTCTCTAAGATCCTTATTCTTTAAGTGTGACACGAGTTTAACCCAATTTCTCAATCGACGAAATGCATTTTATTGCGATTTCAGTGTTAATTTAGTTTATTGATAAATTTATATACTTCCTTCGGAACAGTTAAACGTAATAATACTTGAGATCCACTTCTATTTTTTTTTCTTATTGTTCGATAATAGACGTTTGCAAAACATTTATTAAAACTGAAATTAAAATCATAAAATGCACACAAAATATTATTAGATATCAAAACCTCCTTTGATCGAACATAGCCTTATTTTATTTGTGTAGAAAATTTTCTAATTTATTCTAAAGAAAATTTTTTGAAAATAGAATAATGAATAGTCGATCGGAATTCTTTGCGATTA
>Ga0157364_1004514_pt1 | contig 13921 bp, 10 predicted proteins | sample AttsexASBM2_FD_111476 | JGI IMG/M metagenome (GOLD analysis project Ga0157364, IMG submission 111476) | Fungus gardens microbial communities from leaf cutter ant in Ribeirão Preto, State of São Paulo, Brazil - Atta sexdens ASBM2 | ecosystem: Host-associated > Fungi > Mycelium > Unclassified ... | reverse complement strand
ATATATATATATATATATATATACGGGTGCGGCCAGATATTTAGCGCAGGAACCTGTACATGCATGCGTGCGTGCGTGCGTGCGTGACGACGAGGGCGCGGGATTATCAAGCGTTAGTCGAGAGGAAAAGAAGGGGGGGAATCAGTAGAAAAATAAATAATTGCCGGAAAGAATTTATTGGTCTAAGTTCCGTCGGCTTGGAAAACATCGGCTACTTTTTAATTATCTCGTTAGCTCGCGAGAGTGACGTTGACAGCGGCGGAGAAATAATGCGATTCGTAGGTACGAGCGATGCGTATCTGGTAATAACTAATAACTGCGCGGCGGATAGATATCGATCGATTAACTCGAAATAACGCAGTTCATAGACACGTCAGACGCAACGAGGAAAAAAAAAAGGATGTAATTTTCTTCGCGATTGATCATTGCAGATAGATACAAATAGATTAATCTGTCTCTATAATTGAACTCGCCACAAGTCCAGGAGGATAGAGCAAAGTACGTCGGAATAACTATAATGAAAGCGTGAAAGAATGCGAGAGAGCGAGTATTAGAGAGGATATATAAAGTGAAAAGCAAATGGTAAGAGCAATAATATAGTCAACGGCGATCTTTGTGTTACACAATAATGTCCCTAGAAATAAGAGCCTGGTCAACGTTTCAGTTTAATAGAAAATGGCATACGTGTTGTGCACTTACACAATTGTATAAACGCGCTGTATTCACATATTTGCTTTTCAATTTTTTTACACGTTCAGTCATCTTTTGATTGGTTCCGCCGTTTTTCATCAAGACAATAAAACATAGGACAATATAGGCCAGAGTTTTACCTCTGGGGATTCTATATAGTGTTACAATGTAATCATTGACGCTTGCAATTTTCAAAAAAATTGACGCTACGGTACTTAGGATTGAGGATTAGGGACTTCCTGAAGTGCTCGATTATTTACAGTGAAATCTAATGGGACAATAAGTAAACAGAAAAAAAAGCCATCTATTCACCAAAATTGGAGAAAGTTAAATTTTCGGGAATTGACAATTCACGATACGCCGCATGATGAATCGATTCATCTCGCTCTTACAGTTTCTCTTGCCATATAATCTTTACATGGCGCTTGCAAATGGACTTTATTCCCCGTTCAGTTCGTACATAGATAACACAAATTACTTGAAATGGGAGACTTTATCTTATCGACGTAGAATGTCCTTCGATAATCGCGTTTCTTCCGAAGTACTTTACTTTGGCCACTTTCAAGTTTCTTTTGCTAGTCATCGTTTGTCGCCACTATCCAGTTTTCAATATATATCGAGAAAAATGTTTTGGTTGTTCCAACAAGTAAAACAAAATAAATTCTAATCATACAAATGACATTTCTAATTATTGTAATTAAATTTCTGCAATTAACTGGAACTGGTTTAATAGATTTAACTATAAGTGTCTGTACCTTTCTGGTTGAATGATTATAATTTTTTTCCAGTATATATTCACGTAATAATTGTGCAATTGTGCAATCAATTGTGTTATCAATTGTTAAATTACAATTTTTTAATTAAGTAAAATTCTCTCAAAGTAAAGGAGAAATTATAACTATAGATATAAAGATATTCTTATATTTATTTCACAAAACTCTTTATTCTGATCTTCTAATTCTGGATTGTTTACAATTAAGCCATCATCGTGAGATCAACTTTAATCTCGGTTCAATTTCTCTCTTTCTAATTAAACAAAAATTTCTTCAATCATTTCTCCTTTACTTTGAGAGAACTTTTATTGATTTATTAAAAAATGTTAATTTAATGATTGATAACGATTGTACAATAATTACGAAACTGTACACTGGAAAGATCTTATTGCATTAATTTAACCAGAAAGATTCTAAAAATTAGGAAAACAGTAAGCTGAATCAAGACTAAAATTGATAGAAATCAATGTAATTGAGCCTTGGAAAATTGCCGGGCCTTAGAAAATTGCCTCGGCATTTCTATTGAACAATTGATTTGAAAAATTCCCAATAAATTGCGAGGAGAAATTTCTTGTATATTCAAATAAATAATCTTTTGTTCCTCTCGAAAATGGCGGGAGAAAACATCATGGTATGAACAATTAAAAGCATTCACGGGGACATTCCGAGGGAGGTTCTTCTTTCGCGGGAAACGCAATTTAGATTTTCCATATTTCGTCTTCACCTCTCTTCCCCGGTAAGGAATATAAGAATTGAGGAGACATACGCACCGGATGTCTAGCTGCGGCTGCCACGGCCGCCGCCGCCGCCGCGTTCATGCTGGCGCCTGGATACATAGCTGGTATATCCGAAGTTTTTTTTTTTTTTTTCCGTCACACACGTCACTACCGCGTCTCGTGAAGAGCGAGGAGACTCTCACCGTCGCACATCACAGCCGCGAAGCGCGTGTAAACAGAGAATCGGGGGAGAGAGAGTTGATAGAAGGGGGGTAGGAGGAAGGGTCAATTCACTCTGGCACTCATGACCCGCCTCGACGCGGCGCCGGAATTCACAAGTCGCGCGGACACGGTGACTACACGTGGAGTATCCGCGAGTCGCGCATGAGTACGGCGTTCCTGCACGCGCACGTACGACAACGTACGGAGGGGAATCCCACGCGAAGAGACTTGGAGACAGTCCTCGGAGAGGAGTGAAGACGTAACGACGTGCTCCTTAATGATAATATACACGATACGATGCGCACCCGACAACGCGCGTGTGTTAACTGAACTGAACCGGGCCGTCGCGTCGGGACCGTCGCCGACGTCACTCGCCGCCAAGGAACGTTCGGCCCGCCACCTTCCGGGCGCTAGGTGTCGCCCGGGTACGCCCTCCACGTGCTCCTCTCCTGCGAAAGGGAAATATTTCCGTTTTCGACAAATGTTCCGTTGGAGTTTGAAGCCTGCGGGATGTCTGCGAACGCAAGAAGCCCCGTGGTGAAGAAAGACGTTGGCGGAATCTTAACGGAGAGAACCTTTTCGTCGAGATTTCTATGCGACTTCGGTGTCCGAACGTAGAAAAATATAGTATACCTGATTCAATGAAAATGTAAGAATTCAAATGATAATTTATCGACGCGCTCGAATGAGACGTGCGAGAGGCTTATAATAGAACAGTTTGAGAATCTATAATTTTTTAAAAGAATGCAGAAAGATAATATAATAAAAAAAAAAAAAATCTAGGCAGGAGCAGATTCTTGCGCATAACGCATAACGTATAAGGCAATCAACTAATTACAGTCTTTTATTTCATAAAAAAAAAAGAAGGAAATGAAGGACTCTGATTTGTTCGGTTTCTTATGCATTATGCATTATGTAAAATTCTTAGAGCTTCCGCTCTAAGATAAAAAAAGAAAGAAAAATTTGAGAAAAAACATTGAGAAAAATATTTGATGCGTGTAACTGTTTTTTTTTTATTTAAACAAAAATTGTTATTTTAATCAAAATTTGATTATTCCAACAATTAGAACAACACAATTTTTAAATGAAAAAGTAAGAAAGTTTTTGTTAGTCAAATATCAACAAAATAAATGGTTATACGTACCAAAACATTTCTCTCAATATAACACGTGATGCCATATTTCAAAAAGAGTTTCATCAAAAAAATGCAACAGTTCCTATACTGAAAGAGAAAAAAAGGAGATCATAAAGCATGTTTTGCATGTGTTTTCAGCAAGTATATCTGCTGAATCGACTTCTCAAAATACATTCGTAAAGTAAGAAGAATTTAGATCCGATAAGATAATTTCTGTAAGATGGTAATTTCTATAGGAGTTTTATGAAGAACACCGCAGAAAAAGAAAGTTTAAACGTTTTAAAGCATCTTCCAAAAGAAACGGATAATTGAATGTGAGACAGATATATCGATTAACAAAAAATTAAAGAGCCGTCACACTTGCGTTAAAATAGTATAATAGATGTAACTTCAAATTGAAAAGAATAAAGAGTTCATACGTAAATAGACGTATTATATTGAAAACTTTTTACAATTAGAAGAATAGGCGTAACGAAAGAGACTAAAGGACAATACTGTGTCCACAATGGCTTGGTTACACTGTACGTTTATACCGCTACCTATATTATTATACGCGATATAATCTATAGATTAAACAAGGATACCTGATAGCGGCCCAAACGGTACACTGCAAACTAGATCACTGAGACAAAAATACGTAGATAAGAAAAAGAAGAATAACTTCGTTCCTATCGATTATGTTGAAATCTCGAAACCGATCCCTATGTAATGCCTTTCTAAAGAGGTATATCGATAATTTGTTTCTTCTTTACATTCCTTTTTCACTTCTGCGAACGCGTTCGTGGCTCTCGTTATCATTATACATATTTATTTATATATATATATATATATATATATATTTCGGATATTATCGCGTTCAAGATAGGTGCACGCTGTATGGGATACTCTATTATCGGGTCGCGCTGTCAAAATGGTGCGCTCGGCAGAAAACGCCGCTGTCTCATTATCTCGCGTCTTATCGACATTCCGCTCGGACGGACGGACTCTGAGAGTAAAGAATGTTACGACTTAAAAAGATAACCGCGTATAAGCGATGCAAAACTAAGTGGCGCGATAATGACCCGCGTCTCGTTTACTCCCGGGAATGCATCCAGATCTCGCCCGAAGAGAAAAATTCCGCCGGTCTTTATCGTTAGCGTTATTGCTCCCGCTGTACAAAACATAATATTTTTCTATAACCGAGCTCTCGATCGACCCGGCGTCATTCTGGATACATGCTCGAAACACGCTTCTTCTCTTTTCCTTAACGGGATTAGTTTTGTAAATACAAGGAAACGTCTCGTTTATCGAGCTTATCGATCTTTTTTTTATCAGTTTACTTGTCACTTTCGAGCTTTTGTACACTAATTATCGGTATTGAGAGCACAATACTTTTTCAATCGTGCGAGTAGTTATCAGTATCGATCCCCAACTTTCGCAAAAATCATCGCAAAAATATCGCTATCATAGCTATTGTGATAATAGATAAAAAGAAAAAAATTCTGCAGACTTTCTTTCAAATCATTTGTCCGATGGTGAATCTAGACAAAGTCAAACATGTTTTACAATGTGATTGTAAAAAATATATTAACGTAGAATCACTGATGACAGAACTGCCGAAGATGCTAATTTGATAATTTTCTATCTCGGTGAATGAAAAATTATTTTGATACTATTTGTATTATATTTACATATTTTCAATATTCTATACCAATCTTTCCGGTGAGCAGACTGCATTTCGAAAGCCATCGAAAAAAAGTGTTGCAACCTTTCTGTGAAATCAACTGTACATCTAGCAAAAAAGAAAAAAAACTGAAATGATTAGTGGAACCAAAAATGGCATTTTGGTATTATTTGTGTCATTAGAATTATTTGTATTATATTCACATCTTTTCAATATTCTGTAGTCTATCTAATGCAAAAAAAAATTGAAATAATTTGCGAGATTAAAGTGGTATCAGTTCTAATATTAAAACGCATGATTTTAATTCTAACGATGATACGCTTGTGTACTCTCTCTTTTTTTCTGGACGCACGATTTGTTCTGGAAAATATTTCGAGCCAAAGAACCTTCATTCGTCGACGAACCGAATACGCGCCACCATCCATTTGCTTTCGAGCGCGCATTCGAGCGGTTGACTCGTCGAAAAACGTGTTAATTGGCATTATTCCGAGCGGTTGCAACGGCTGCCAATTGGCTCGGTCGTAAATCGGCGCGAGATACAGAACGCCGCTCGACATGCGCGCGTGCAAACGCGAAGCGACAACCTGACGACGCGAATTCCGATTTGGTCGCTTCCCGTGTTCCCGGAATCATTCTTTCCTTTGGGACCGCACGAACGAAACTGTCGATGATCGACCGAACCTTTTTCTTTCGTCGCGCTCGAAATTCCTGCCTCGAATCTGTCATTTCTAAATGCATGGCGCAAAAATCTTTCTCAAGCGCACGTTCCACGAACCGCGAATATTTCAGGCAATTCCAAGTCGATCTTTTCTTGGCAAAAGTATAACCGATTCGAATCGAATACGTCAAAAACGTTCGCAGTTTGACAGAGAAAATGATAGAGTCGCGATCCGGATAGGATGTTATGAAAATGAGAGAAGCTTCTGCGTTCGCGTATCAAAAACGAAAGAATGACAGCGAGAAAGAAAAAGGGCGAGAAAAGGTATAATTTATATAATGTACTGGGATAAGTCTCTTTAAGCGCTAGAAGCACCATAATCCAAAGTAAAGCCAGAAGGACAAAAAAAACATAGTAAGACGTAAGTAGTAAGCAAATTGGTCAACCACAATAGAGAGGACCTTACGTTTTCAACTATGACGAGGTTATTGTTTATATCTTGGTTCTTTATGTTTTTCTATGTTTCTGGCTTAAGATTAAAAAGTATTAATATATATTTTTAAAAGAAAACAAATAAATTGCAGATAATAATTAGTACACTCTAAATTTCTTGCAGTGAACTCTTACTCTAAGAGAGTGAAAATACAACCATCCTTGAAAACAATTAAAAATATTTCACTTCTTGGAAAAGAATAACAATTCTTTTTGGAGTGAATTTTCACTTGAAAAGAGTGAAATGTCTTTTTTTGGAATGAGATTTCTTTGAAGTAAAAATTCACTCTAAAAAAAACAAAAATTGTCACTTTTTTTCAAAAAGGGGGGATTGTATTTTTTTTGGAGTGAGATTTCACTGCAAGAAATTTAAAATGTGTAGTATATTATATGCGCGCGCGCGCGCGCGCGCGCGTGTGTGTGTGTGTGTGTGTGTGTGTGTGTATACGCATGCAACGCGATTTCTTTCTTGCGCTCTTCTTCTCCCCTTCTTCCTCTCACTATATGTGCATGTGTGTGTGCATATAGAAAGAGAGAAGAGATCGCGAAGAAGAAAGAACGTTACATGCCATGTAGGTGCGACGCGGAAAAAGCTCTCGAGCTTTCTCCCCGTCTCTCTCGTGCTTCGTCGACAACAAACAGCTCCGCAACTGCAAAAAAACCTTCGGAAAACTCGAACCACGGAACCGTCTATCCGCACGTGATTACGCGCGTAGTAGGTACACACCATCGACATTCGCGCGTGTGTACGTTTATAGATACGCGCGAAAAAAAAGATTTCGCAAGCATTTTCTCGCGTTTCGCGCGAAGGAAAGAAGAAAGAGAGATCGAAAGAATGAGGGGGTAGATAAAGAGAAAGACGATCGTTATTAGCGTCGGGACGCCATTACACGCGAAAAAGAAAAGTACATGACTTATTTCGCGCTTCCCTTCTCTACCCCTTTTCGTTAAAATATATTCGCCTCGATGGAGAAGTATCGGTACGCGCGCGCGAGAGAGAGAGAGAGAGAGAGAGAGAGAGACACGGCCTGTTACTTTTCATCTGTCAAATCCATTGGAACGCGGGCTGCGGAAAGAGCCCCTGGTGTAGAAGATCGAACCAGAGTCGGGAGGGTACGAGAGCGAAACGATAAGGTGGTCGTCGTAGTTGTAGAATGGAGGGTCACAGAGAAAAGAGGAGAGGAGAGTTAGCTCCGGTGGTACGCGGCGCGAAATGCTCTTCGCTGATTTCCTTTTCTAAATATGGCCGCCTTCATGTACCACGTTTTCTCTCGCTCTTCCTCTCCCTCTCTTTCTTTACTCGTGTATATACCGACACGACGCCGCGCGCTGTAACCGGCCCTGCTTGCCCGAGGTTCTACTTGATTGCCAAGGCGTCTTAACCTCGGCCTCGTAGCAGCGGCGACGACGACGGCGGCGGCGGCGGCGGCAGCACTAGCAACAGCAGCTAAGCACCAGCAGCAACGAACGGCGGAATCCGCGCGGACTGGCTCGACTTGAAGACTTTAAGAGACGCGCCAAGTGCGCCTATAAGAATCGCGTTCGACGCGACGTGGCCAACCTGTGTGCATAAAAATATACGGCGACGCCCCGTAGTGAATAAAGAGGCGTCATCGAGTGGCGAAAAAGACCAATCCGATCGAAAGAACGACGGCTCGGCGACCAATCGCACACGTTGTCGCAAGCCGCGGCCGACAGCTGGTCGTTGAGTCCGCGCGGATATCGTATACTCTACCTGCCTTTATTATGCCTTTCTACGCGCTCTTCCCCCGCGAGCCTTTCGACCGACGACCGCGCGGTGTGTACGCCCGTGTACGTACGTGTGGACGTGGTATACGCGCGGTACGTGGTGTAAGCGCGGTATACGCGGTCGAGGATATACCCCGGCGGCGAATGACGAGGGGGATAGGAAAGGAGAGGCGGAAGGGAAGTTGTATTCCCGTTGGTCTCTTCTGCTCCAAGCGCGGCAAGGGAGAGTCGCCGAGTCGCGACGCGGGAACATCGCCGTCGTCATCGTCTTCGGTCATCTTTCTGTCGTCTCGGAGCGGAAAAAAAACGAACCCTCGAAGAAACCGAGGAACGTCGGCCGTGTTCCTCGTCCGCGACCAATTAATACCGACGCCTCTCCTTTCCGGATCGTTTCTCGAAATTGTGGTTCGACGACGGTCGGCCGGGAGTTGGAGGGAATATTTGGAACATTTTTTTTTTGTCGAGCGTGTATAACGATCGTCTTTCTCCCCCTCCTTTCCCTCTCTCTCTCTCCCCATGGAAGAAGATATTACATGGCGTTACGTTGTAATTCGTAATTCGCGGCAAGATCGAGCTTACGCTCGACGGCCGAGGGAATGGTCTCTGTTGTCGTTGCGAATAAAGTCTCGCTTCGTATCCCTCGCTCGATCGCAATGTAATGCCGTTGATGATTAAAGAACCGCTTTACCTTAACACACGTGCACGGTTGATAGAATCGCTGCGGAATCTGATCTCATCGATCTATATAAGAGTTCTCGAGAGTGACCGCGATAATAAACGCGCAGTACGTTTCTCGCGGAAATTAAATTACATTTGTTTTCATTGCCGTTCTGTAAACACTACGATTATCGATCAGGAATTTTCGTAATCCCGATTTTTCCAGATTGCGCGCGCGCAAATAGGATTATCGCGGAATCGAGTGAAATTTGTCCTCGTTAGTCAGAGATACTCGAAATCGGATTTATGAACAGCCCCGCACTCGAACGGAATTCGAATAATAATGTCGCCCTGAAATAATGACGACAATGCTACAGGTTAAAAATTGTTAGCTATCCCTTTTCTAATTCGATACGATTACCATCTCGATAAATGACCTGCCTCTCTTCCTTAGCTCGGGCGATTATGAAAATTTAATCGACAGTATCGGGTTCGCGGAGGTGAACCGAACGTAAAGCGATCCGATTCCTCGGCGGGCGTGATGGTCAGTCATGCGTGTAATAACGCGCTTTTATTACAGATGTTACGTGCCACGATGTTATCTAGCAGTAGACGACGATACTATCTATTTCTTTGTACTTTCTGTAATCGACTTCGATTATTCGATAAATTAACGAGAAATTAGAAAAAAAGATGAGAAATAAATAAAATAGATTAATAAAATGATGTGGCTCGTTAATCTCTAATTTACTTTAGTTCCATAAATATTCTAATATCGTTGTTGTCTAATTATAGTGGACAATTATTTGCCACTTACTTCAAAAGCTGTTTACCTATCAAAAGGATGTTTTGCGTTAATCTCTTGTATTAAGCCGCACTCACCTTTGTCTTGATATTGCCACGAGAATTCTATTCCCAGTGGTGTTATAAATTACTTATCCAAGCGATATTATCCATTGGTCATGATCTTATCATTAAAAAGGAGGTACAAATCGATGCGGAAAGACAAAGAAAAAGGGATACACAACTTTATTGGTTTTTTTTTTCATTTCTCCATACAACTGGTTATTAGAACGATTAAACATACTTCACATATAGTACGTTATCATACCACGCATCGTACGTGTCAATTTACCTGTTATTCTCATGATGCGAAACGCGCGTAGAGAACATATGTCATAAAAAGACATCGCTTCGAAAATGTCGAATCTCGCAAGAATTAATTATCTGCACGAAACACGCGCGCGCGCGATAAAATTTTTCCCGAAACTTACAACGCCACCGTTTACAAAATGTAACACTGTCAAACGTGTGTTGAGCCAAGAAAAAAAAGAGGTATAAAATTCGATCTATTTCTTGATCTACGATTGTTTCAAAGTCACAGGCAATGCGGAATTTAAATTAATTAACTTAATAGGGACAGAGCTATGGAAAAAAATCTTTTTACGCAAGCGAAGAAGACAATTCAGACCAACTAGCAGGTGCACGGGTGCAAAAATCATAACTAGAGGAGTGCGCAGTTAACAGTTTTTATATTTATGTATACGCAGGATATATATTGTGTTTCTTTTAGCAGAAATTAATGACAATTTCCCGTAAAATTAATGTTAATTTTTTATAAAATTGACATCAATTGATTTATCAATTTTCCTTGAAACTGATACTTGATGGAAAATTTGATTTCAGGAAGATTCTAAATATTATTTAATTATGAACTTAATCTGAAGAAAAGTTCTGTCAAAATGTGAATCTATTAATAAAGCGAATATTGATATGAGCATATAGATAACATGTAGATACATCTGCACCGTGTCGATCAGCCAGTTAAAAATACATTTTTTCTCTCTCTCCCTCTTTTCATCAATAGAGGGGAAAAAGAAATAATTTTTTTTTTCTTTCTATGTAACTGTCCATGTGAGACCTCCTTCCTTGCGCGTTGATTCTCTCAGGACATCAGCCGACTTTCATTCATCGATACCTAACGTATCACCTTTAAGTTAATAACACAAGTCAGAGTACGATATTATATCTCGCCGCTGATTATTTCGGTGGACGTTCCTGATCCGCGAAATATTTGGTTGCATTCGGGAAGCGCAATGGATCCGGAAAGTCTGGCGTGCCATATCGGCACGGATTTAAGCAGTCCCTGATTGCTTGACCAAACGCGCGACGCACAGCGGGATCCGCTGCGACAGCCACAGCGGCGCCTTCGACCTCCTCGACACCGGCATGACCGACTCCCTCTCTAACTAATCGTTCCATGGATGCTGCTATAGTTGAATGATGATTCGGCGTAGGACTAACTAGTAACCGCGGTTTCTGTTGTTCGATCAACTTGCGACGTTTACTTGGTAGACCGCCTAGGTACGCGTCGCTAAACGTCGTCACTCCGCTGTTCGGTGTTACACCCTGCATTTGCAACTGCCTACGTTGTCTCACACCATCACGAGCAATAATTGGGACCCAATCCTAGGAAAATATATATATCCAATTTATTAAATAAATACATGTTGCCAAACAAATATTATATATTGAAACGTTAAGACTTTTAAACATGTATTAAGAAATTTTTTATGGAAAATTTTTATTATTAAGAATTTTGATTATTAAGAATCAAATTCAATAAATTCTTTTTTATATTCGTATTGACTTACCGAAGGTAAAGCTTCGTGGCCAGGGAATGTTTCCGGAATTTCTTCTCGTTCCTCGGGTAATGAACTTTCGCGTGGTGACTGTTGCTGTTGCTGCTGCTGTTGTTGCTGTTCTAGAGTCTCGGTTTCCATCGGCTATTTATAAAGAATATTTATTGTATTATCATATTATTATAACGGTACATCATAACGATAAAAAAATGATAGGAAAAGTTGATTACCTCATCTTCCGGTTGTGCTTGTGTGGATTGGCGGGTCGATGTCGAGTATACCGACGACTGGGATGATGCATCCCTGTACACCAAAAGCGGTATGATTTCCGAATCCGGGGGCTGTGGTACGCATAAAAAGTAAGTACGAAGATGGGTGATAAATCCATTCAACACCCATTGAAGAAGAGCAGGATTGCCACCATCCATCAAGTCACGCTATCAAAACAATCAAATCGTGTTAGTAGAAGATATAGATAAATTTCTTCCCCAGTTTTCACATTTAAAAGAATCAAGATTCACCATAAAACGTGTCGCAATCGCCTCTAATCCAGCTTGGCCGCCGCGTAGCGAGTATCGAAGTACTGTACAGATTTGATTGCACATGTTCATCAAGATATTCAATATATCTTGTCCGAACCTAGTATCATCGATTCCTGTAAATTCAATGTGTGTATTTGGTTTGTTGATTTTAAAATATACACAATACGTAGTATTAAAATACCAACCAGTGTCGAATAAGATTCTAAGTATATCTCTTGCGTGGCGAGCAATCAACGATTCGACGGTCGCGCAAAGATCAACGCGGGATCCAATTCTGCCGCTGGTGTCTTCCTCAGACGCCAGAAGATTCTGAATGTGAGGCCGTAGTTGAGAAAGTAAACGCTCAGTTGCTTGTTCTTGCAGAGCGTCTGATGATGAGGCGCTCGAGAATGTATACTGTAGGAACTCTTGCAGTGGTCTTCGAAGACGAGCGATGGGCCCCCACTGACCGAGACGTATTCTGATCAATCCATCCAGAGACGTATTTTGTGCCTGTATGAGATGAATTTCTCTTTAGTATTATGAACAATAAAAACTTTGCATCATGTAATAAGCAACGCTAAAGTTGCAAATGATGAACTTACCAGAACTACGAAGAGATCGACGAGGAAATTCTCCTCTCTGCCAGATTCATGCGACGTGAAAAGATCCATAGATAGACCACCACCCTCGAACAAACTAGCCAATGATGGAGGATTTCCGATTAAACTGATCATCAAGAGAAAAAAATTGCGCGATTAATGTTATGTATTCATAATAATTCTTTGATCCTTTAATTATTTAACGCACCTATCACTTAAGAATCCTACGTGTATGTTATTATGTACGTTACCATGTACCATTTGCATTATATTCCCAAGATTTTCCATTAAATTTGGAACTGTAACATAATCAACGTCAATCAATTAATATTAAATATCAATTAATATTTAGGTTCGCTGTTACTATAATATTTAAATTACCGTTACTATGTAAAGATTGCGACTGACCGCTTGCTGATTGACTTAATATTTGTTGCAATAAAGTCACGAAAGGATTATTAGTAGTCGTTTCTGCATTCGTCGTTGATGTTACGTTCGCAGAAGTAGAACTGGTGGTCGTAGTCGAAGTTGTTGCTAGAAAAATATTTTTCCAATTGTAGAAACACGTATTTACAAAAAAAAATTATATTTTGATCCTCGCATTATCTACCAGTTTGATTAGTTTGATTCTGAGCGTCCGCTGTAGTTGTCGACGTCGTGCGCGTTGTTTGCGAAGAAGTTGCCTCGGTAGTTACAGTAGTACTTGGAGAACGGTATACATGATGCGAGTTGCATGGAAGATAGGGATCGAAATCGAGACCTAGTCCGATACTCATGCCGAGACCCATTGGATGAGCATGATGATGGAACACGTGCGGTCGCGATGTACTTCGAGTTTGAGTGGCGGTGGTAGGGTGAGTACCCGAATTGCTTCTGTATATTTCACAAATATTTAATATTAGATGTCAGTATTTTAGAGAGTAAGGGCCATTCCATAGAAATTTGCATAGCCACATTATCATATGCATAAAGAAAATTATCCAATCACATTTCTGTCATAAAGACAAACATAAAATACGATTGGATGATTTTCTTTATGCACATGTTTATGTGTGGAATGACTCTAAGGGCTGCAGCACAGACTTTTGCATAACGCATAGTGCATAAGCGAATCAATCAATTAGAAATCTTCTTTTCCTCCCATTTCACAGAAAAGAAAAATTTTGATTAGTTGATTCTTATATATTGTGCATTATGCGTTATCTATGCTGCGGCCATAACTCGAAACAAGGAAAAATATAAATCATAAGATATATAAATCATATAATATAATAAATCATATAAATCATAAGATTTCATAATGTTACAAAAATATTGTCAATATTTCCAATATTATACCGTGCTTGAGTGCTTTGACCAGCATTGGTGCTTCCACTGTCCATTGATGAAGAGATACCTTGT
>Ga0157364_1004513_pt1 | contig 13922 bp, 6 predicted proteins | sample AttsexASBM2_FD_111476 | JGI IMG/M metagenome (GOLD analysis project Ga0157364, IMG submission 111476) | Fungus gardens microbial communities from leaf cutter ant in Ribeirão Preto, State of São Paulo, Brazil - Atta sexdens ASBM2 | ecosystem: Host-associated > Fungi > Mycelium > Unclassified ... | reverse complement strand
CTCGCTTCCGCATACATCGATGCGTGCACGTATTCCGCGCGTATATATGTGTGTGTGTGTGTGTATATATATATATATATATATATATATACACAATGTCCCAAACTTTTCTTTTTGTTTACAGATACTTCCACGAAATCAACGATGATACTCCCTCGGCAATTAGTTTAAGACTGAAATTTTTTTAATCCTAAAAAATGTCGAGATAATTTTTTGTTACAAAGTTCGTTAACGTAATGTTGGAAATTATTCGATGTTTCCACCTGCGTTTCCAAAGTTCAAGCTCGGACGAAATTTCTTATACTACAGGAACTATTTATAAATTTTCACGACCGATTATTGTTTTTAGTCAAGTCCCAATATTCTTTATTAAGGAAATTTGTGTGTTTTCTGGGGGTAAGTGAAATACCATGTACCTCGATATATGCACGTATTCATCGCGATATTCGCATCTGGATTCGTATATTCTGCAGATATAGGGTGATGAAGCTGAACGAAGCGCTTTCCCTCCCATAGTAAGGCAATTGTAGCTCATTTCACGTTCTGCCGAAAAATCCACGCTTCAATTCCATCAATACATCTGATTTTAGTAAATATAATCGTATATCCGTGATTGATCTAAATATGAAATTTAATAATTATATTTATATGCGCGATTTGTAAAGTAAAAAATTAAGGTATCTCACTTAACTAAGCAGCCAACTTAAACTGAAAAAGCTAACTGAACAATGTCAAGTTAGCTCTGTACAATTGAAATGGCGTTCGGAGGCTGTGGAGATAATTTAAAAAAAAAATGACTGCGAAACACAGGCGATATCAAATCGATTATCTTTTGATTAGTTGTGCAAGGAACAATAGTTATTGTTAATTACGAGAAGAAATTACAATAAAATTATTACATTTACAACTTTATTAGCATAACACGTCTCAATGAGAGTTAGTTTTTTTCTCAGATTCGGATCCTTTTTTTTCCTTTTCGCGACATTTAAAATAGTATACTTTTGTACTTACGTTTTTTTTTTCTGTACAGATGTGCAAACAAGAGAAAGAACCTGCTTAGAATAATCTTATCTGACTGATGAAGTTAATCGAGCTCAAAATGTCCGATCATCGTCACAATTTATTATTGTAAATGTTATTTACACATATATCTAAGCTGCAAAGAGCTTCGTAACGTTTTTCTGTTATCTTCTTTTTTTTCCGTCTCTATGATGGATATGAGGTGAATCTTTTGGCTGCGATAATTTTTTAAATTGTATAACAAATATAGTAAATAACTAATATTAGTTTGTAATTAAGAATATGAGAACGCATAAGTGTAACATAATAATATGTGAGTACTCATTCGTTCCGTCTTCCCTCTCTGCGTATCACGTTTCTCACTTCTTTCGATTTATAATAGAATACATATATGTATACATATCCATGTGTTTATATATATATATATTACCTAAAACTGTGTCAATGTGTGTTCAAGATATTAAATGTTAACTTCGCACAAGATCGACTATATCTTCAAAAGGGAAGTCTCTCTCTCTCTATGTATACATATACATATACATATACATACATATATATGCATATATATGTATATATATGTCAAACTTAGCATGTTCTAAGTAGATGATTTATTTAGGATGCGTCTTCTTAAATAGAAATCTACCCTCCTTGTTAAAAGTTTCTTACATCTTACGCATGGCAAGTAATCAAACCCGCCGGTGTATGTATGTGTGTTACAAGGAAGGATTCTTCTTTTCCACAAATCGTATAAAACTTATAAAACAGAAAGTGCGTTTTAAAATTTACGCCTAAAAAGAGATATTATACATGTTCGCGCGCGTATCGATGCTACATCCAGCCTCCTTTAGGCCTTTTAACACGACATCGAGATCGAGATCGATACCGCAGCCCACGTTCCGCTTTTGTGTACAGCAAAAATTTCCCCTTCTTTCGGCAATTGTCTTCGATTCGGATTTAAGCAGATTGAAACTGTAACTTGAAGTATATACTCCACAACGTTCTACGCTTGCTGGTCCGCTTAAACTCTCTCTCCCCTTTTTTTCTTTCTCTCTCTCTTTCTCTCTCTTAATCTTCTGTATACTCTTCCTGTCATCATTATGGATTTGAAATTATTAACAAGAGATAACTATATGCTCCACTCTCCACAAATCGTTTGTCCGTTGGCCAATGTCTCGGACTAGTTACAGACAAATGGCTTCCCACAAGTACAAAAAAGGATCGTTATCTATTTGTTTTTTTTTCCTTCATACATCATGCAACTTTTCATGTGTACGATTATATGCCAATACGTAATTGTGACGTTCAGGTCACGAGAGGAATTTTTAGATAATATTACGTATCTCATTTCTGTAACGGTGTACTGTATTATGCATTAATAATGTTATTATCACTAACGCAAGATTCTCGATAGTAATATTTTGTTTTAGTTAGTGTAGCTTTATCTGTAGTAAATGTACTGATGGTGACGGTAATGGTGGGATGTTGTATAGTATCAACAGATGAAGCTACCTATCCCAAGGAAGGAAAGTCGTTCTCGTCATCTACCTTCGGAGCGTTCTGGCGACTTCGCGGCGACCTCTGTTCGTTCTGTGACTACAAGCAAAAGGTATATATTATTTTTACGTTATCTTTTTCTTCTTTCAAAAAAATGCTTCATAATTTAAAAAATGTTAAAATGTTAAAATCTTTAAGTACATATATATAATACAAATACTCACGCGTGTCCCATCACCGTCCCTGGGAGCACCACGATTTCCAAATCCACGTCCGTTCATGCGATCGCCACGACCGCGACCACCTCGACCGCGACCACCAGAACCGCGTCGTGAGTCACTGAACTGGATCTCAATGCCTAAGACACGTTTTTGCCTGCCAACGCGCTGAGGATACTCCGCGGCTGCGTCATATTCCTCTTCCTCGTCTTCCTCTTCTTCGTTACCTTCCTTCTTTCTCTCAAGAGCGTACATCTTCTTCCAACGCGATAGATCCTCACCCTCGCCAGCCTTTCGCAAATTGTATTGAGGCTTTGCTCTATTATTCCGCAGAGCTTTCCATTCGTCAAGGGTGAGCTCGCGCGTCTCTTCCTCGACCGGTTTCTCCTCAACAGTCGCATCCGTAGTTGTTTCTCCATTCTTAACCTCGGTCGGTGCTTGAGGATCGGAATCCGGCTTATCATTGGCCCAATCTTGACTATCTTGATTCAGACTCTCTCTAAACAAAAAAAACAAGAAAAAATAAAGGTCAAGATATATCATATTTTGTTTAAAAATAGTTGTTGTAGGAAACTTGAATTATTTTGAATTACTTACTCTATTTCATCATTATGAGTACCCCAATTATGGCTGCCAGCACCATCTTTTTTATCCACTGGTTTAATTCCACTGTTAATAGACAAATGTGAAATAGGTTTTAAATTATGATGCACTGATCAAACTATATAGCATTATACTGTTATATAATTAATGCGTGCCTCATTACAAATGTTTCTGCCAAGAAATTATCATTCCTTATTTATATGTTAATTAAAAAGTTATAATAAATGTTATAATATAAAAAGTAGTATAATATAAAAAAATTATAATAAATGTAAAAAAAAATATTCGGCAAACTATTGCAAATATTTACCGTCCCATGTAACATAAAAGTATCACAATTAGAAAAAAATAATGAAATTAAGCGTAAAAATACAAATATAAAGCAGAGTAGAAAAGAACATAGACTGCATTTGTCGGTGCTCTGAAAAAGATTCAAACGTAACGATGACAGTGCGCACATTGAGGCAAGCATTATTACATAGAGATATTCGAATGTAATGTCTCTTTGTATGTGTGCATGCATATTTTGATACTTACGTTTTATCAGAACCGGACTGACGATCAAACTCGCGTTTGCCGCGATTATCAAAGCCGCCGCGTCCACGAGGGCCACCACGTCCGCGACCCATACCCCGCATACCGCCACGGCCACGGCGCTCGCCATATTCGCCTCGTTGAGTCTCGCTCGAGTTTCGGAACTCGCGTGTCTCGCGGCCTTCGCTGAAATGAAATGGAATATGCAATTGCTACAAATGCGAAAAAATATTTAAAGTCCAGAAATCTGTAGAATTGTGAATATTAATGGATCCGAATATGCGTTTCTACATCTCGTTCTTACTGCATATACATATATATAAATATAAAATTCATTAAATTATTTACATCATGTTGACATATCTAATATATATATTGCACACAACACATGTGTATGTTTTTGAAACATACACATGTGGATATTTTCCATTTGACACAAGTTGACACGAGTATTGTCTTCGTTATTCATGAAATGCTAAGAGAGATAGAACGTTTGTATCGATATTAAAACACCCTTTTTTAAAAGACTTCAACTCGAGACGCTAAATGATGATAAAGTACTTGCTTGTTAATATAAAGATCAGAGTTCGATCCCAGTGCACATGAAGCTAATAAAAGACATTTTGAGCAGATAACAACGAATTTATAGTGATAGAAACAAAAACAAACCGAAGACTAGAAAATTAAAAATACGAACTGTATCTATCTTGAATATATTTACATGAAATATAGTAACTTTGTTCCAATTGCAACTCTGTTACATTATGCGGACAAACATCGTACTTTAATTGTTATTAAAATATTTCTCATTTATTATTATTTATATATAAATGAAATATTTGAATTTGATGAATATTTCAATACAAAATATTGTAGAAGTAAAATATGATTTGATAATATGATTTCTATAATATAATCGATTATCTTAATATCTTATTTTGAAACTAACCTAGGAGGTCCCCGTCTGAACTCTCCTTGTCCTCGAAGCGTCCTCTCTCCATCTTCTCGGTTACGCCTGTTATTGCGCTCCTCCCGAGATTCCCCAGAGAACTTAACGTTCCGATCACCTCCACTCGCTCTTGATTGAGCGGATTTCTTATCGGCTGAGAACATTAACATAAAGCATACAAATATAATTATTTTGCATAAATAAATAAATAAATTCTCTTGCTTTCCAGCAAGAGAATCTTAATTGACATTTGTTTGAAATGCCTCTTAATTCTATTTCCACCAATTTAGATCAACTTTAATCTCAGTTTAATTTAAGCCAGGCACATGATGGATTGCTATCTAGAATAAATTTTTGTCTTATTATCTTTCCTTGCTGGATTGTTAGCTAAAATAAATTTTTGCTACTGTACTGGCTACGACATTGACGATACTGCAGCCAATAACAATGGCAAGATTTTAATCCAGCTAGGAATCCAGCAGGAAAACAAGCATCATGTGCCACAGGTACATTTTTATTCATATTTTTTTCAATTTTAAGAATTAGAAAAAAGACAAAGAATAAGTTCAATCAAAATTGATGGAAACAGGTATAACACAATGAATTAGATAAATATAAAGATGTTCGACTGTTAAGATTAATTCGACTGAAAATTAATTTAAAATACATAAAAAAAAATACATTTATGTATCTTGAAAAAAAGGGCTATTAATATAATTTATTAATAAGAGCCATGCAATCCAATTATAGGAGGAACTTTGATTAGAGAAAAAAATCCTTGTATACTCCATATTCTTTTACAAATATTTTCTTAAAAGATTTAAACATAAAACGGTCAACATACATGAGCATGCAGACAATGGACATAGGATTTTCAATGGTCATGAACGTTGTATCTACACATGTTATTCATAAATTTGATATCACAAAGATATCACTTACAAAGCAATAGAAGCCCCATATACGATCATATCATCCCATGATAGCTAGATCTCTAAGGAGATATAACCGCACGAGTCGAGACGAGACGAGACGCATATCCGGCGTGCTCGCACACGAATTTAGCGTTGAATGGTGTGCCGGTGTCCCCGCGAGGACAAAACGGTCGCGGAATTCGGCACGCGCGGGCCTATTTTTAAGGCGAACAAATCATTTTTAGAAAATTTGGTAGCCGACGCGCGATCGCATCGCGAAAGAGTACGACATTCTTGACTTCATTCGCAGCTAGGAAATTCCGAATCGCCGTGGAGTCGATCGATCGGGGAGGCGGGTGACGCGGGGATCATCGCGAAGATCGGCGTAAAATCGGCAAGCACATGGGAAACCGACGGCCATAACGCGCACACGACACGAGGCGATGAGGTGCCGGGGGGAGGGCTAACCTTGATCCTTTTTAGTTTCCTGCGCCTTCGACGGTGGCTGCTGGGCGTCCTTGATCACGCGGCTCTTCTGCGTCTTGTTGTTGGCGGTCTTTTGACCATCCTGCGGCTGCTGTTGTTGCTGCTGCTGCTGTTGTTGCTGCTGCTGCTGCTGCTGCTGCTGCTGATGTTGCTGCTGTTGCTGCTTGGTCTTGTTCTCCTTCTCCGAGATCCTCTCCTTTTTCTTGGCTTCCTTCTCTTGCTCGCGCACTTTTAGCACCTCCAAAGGATCCTCGCTCTCATCGAGCGCCAGCAGGAACTTGTTCGTGACCGTAACTGTGTACTCGTTTTCCATCTTGTCTCGGTATCCTCACGACGTCGAGGATCTTGCGAAGGTTTCACGGCTACTCTTGAGCCCCTGTGTAACGGAGTCATTCACTATCCAATATGGCCGAGTCGGAGAGCTCGAATCCACCACGAGGTCTACCCCGCTGCGGCACCATGCAGGCACAGGCGAGGGAGGAGAAGGGCGAGGGAAGATCGACGAGAGACTACGGAATTGCTCTGCAACCAGCGCGCCACCTCCCCCACCAGAATTACCGTATTTCTTTACTATTATCGCTCCTAGCCCGGTCCATCGTCTCGATCGACCTGAAAAAATACAACGTGAATTTACGCGCGGTTCAAATTGCTACTAGACGATATCGTAGTGTTCGAGAAGACTCTCAATTGTTCATATTTCGTCGTCTCGGCCGGAAAGTCGCGCGATTTCCATGAGACACGCCGCGGTAACCGGCGAACCGCTGCGTCGTCGTTTCATCTCAAGAAAATCATAACGGCATTTCTCGGCGCTGTCTCCTCGAAAATACGAGAAAATACGAGAAACGATTCAGACAGTCGCAATAAATTTGCGAAATGCAACGATAAACGCTTTGTTTCGAAACAACAAGTGTGTTGTGTTGCTCTTGTATGGCGGCGCGTGACGTCACGCGCCCAATCGGCGTCAGCCGATCGATTTTGTCCAATCGACGCCGGCCAATCATCGCTCACCGGAAATTCACGACGTCATATGCGGATAGGCGGATACAAACTTATCCGAATGACAGTCGTTTCTCGAATCAATCGAAATTGAGATCGATCGAATCTTGAGATCGATTTCTATATCTTGAAACAAGGTGAAAATTACAAAAATGAGCAAATTTATCAATGTCGATCAATAAAGGTATAAATATTTCAGTAAATTCGCTCGCTTTTGTAATTTTTATCTTGTTTCAAGATACAGAATCGACTCTTTTAATTTTTCTTCAACATATTTTTATTCGTATTTTATGCAATTTTAATTGTGAGATTATTATGTGCGTTTGTACATTTGCGAAATTGAAACTCGAGACGTCAGATGTTTGAAACCAACGATTGAACCTGATTGAACTTGCATCTGCACTTGTGGCAACAGTCGACTGTAGAATACCAATTAATTTCCATTCAATTGCACTTAGGGTACATCAGTTACTCCAAACTGGAAAACGCTATTTTATTATCGTTGTCCAGATATTAGATACGATAAAAAATTGCATCGACAATATATCAATAAAATTGGAAACAAGACCATTTATGTTAAATATTACTTTAAGATATAAAACTATTATATATATTCATATTATATATATTACTATACATATAACTGAATTAATTTCAGAAATGATAATTGCGTGCCGATATGCTTGTCGGACTTTCAACGCAATCAATCTGAAATATTAATAATCCCCTCAAAAATTTCGCATGAAATGCAAGAGATCAGGGTTCGACTCCCGGCCGAGACAATATTTTTCGCAATAGGTTTATTACAGTTTTTTTTAAATTAAATTTGGGAAATTTGGAGGGATTATGAATATTTCAGATTGATTGCGTTGAAAGTCTGATAACCATATTGGCATGCAATTATCATTTCTGAAATTAATTCAGTTATATGAATACATATAATACAACAGCTTAACATTCAGACGTTCAATAGTAGCACTTCGTATTTAAAATAACAATATCAGATATCATTAAGAATTACAAAATAAAAGATGCCTACAATGAATACTTTGTTTTTCACCATCCAGATTACAGTTTCACGTGACTGTATGTAGTACATACAAATCCGCCTAGATGGATGCGATGCGTGCGCATAGGGCGGCCATTTTGAGCAACTCGCGAAGTTGTGTAGGGTCGTAGAGTGTACTGACTGATTGTGAGTACTCTACGCTTATGTATGGCTGTGTGCGTATTTTGGCGGTTTACCAGTTGCACGCGGCACGCGTACTACGCGCTCGACTCAACGGTGGCGGGACTGGCGGGTGGAGGCGGCCTGGCGGCAGTGGCAGAGAGGTCGCGCGTGTCAAGCCAGTCAGCGGTTAGCGGTAGGTTACCGCGTTCCGCCGCGAACCGCGAGTGCATTGCTGGGCATCACTGGGGGGCCATCGCTGGGCATCGCGTCGCGTGTATAGAGCGATAGTAATGGTAACGACAACGATTGTGACAAGTGAACCGATCGTGTGAGAGAAGTAAAGTGTGAAAAGAGCAGGTCTAATTGTCGAAAAAGAGGTAAAGAGGACGAGCCGCCAGCCGACGAGGCAGCGCTGGGTAACGCGTTGGCAGAACGGTGGAGCGGCGAGGATGGAACTCCACACTCCGAAGCGGGAGCAGCGGCCGTCAGCGGACTCTTCCGCGGAGTCGCTCGATCGCAGTCCTTCGATGTGCGACACGACCTTCTATCCGTGGAACTGGGGTGAGGAGGCACGCAATGTGAATCTAAGCCCAGGCAGCTCGTGCTCCTCGCCGGAGTACAGGGAGCAGCATGTCGCGGGGCTAGACGCGGGCGGTGGTAATGCGGCCAGTAGATCAGCCGCCGGCAACGGCTCCGAAAGCCACCGGCGCGGTCGGCCGCGCGCCGACGCACTCACGAATCTCATGAAGCAGGGCAGTACGTCGCCGAGCAGCATCAAGTGTACCTACTGCAACCGGGTGTTCCCGCGCGAGAAGAGTCTGCAGGCGCACCTGCGCACTCACACGGGTAAAGGGATTTTATCCTGCGCCGATCGCGTCGATCATCCGCGGCGGCTTTTATTCAGCTTTTATTCAACCTCGCGATTCTCAACAGAAAACAAAAGAGAGAGTGAAAGAGAGAGAAAGAGAGAGAACGATCGCGCGCGCAAGAGATAGTTCTCTGTTCCGCGTGTCGCATGCATCTCACTGCTCGCGCCAGTCCCGCCAATCGGCCATCATGCCGCGCTTTAAATACTTAAATGGCTCGACTTGCGTGCCGGCGTAACGCTGCGACGCGCTGCGACGCACCCGGCAGTCCCGGCACCGACGCGTCCCCAACTCCGTGTGTGGTCGTAGTTTGCCAGTTGCGCGCGAAATTTACAGCACGCGGTGACACGTGTAACCGGCGATGCCGTCCCGAGTCCCGAATTGTATGGGAATTTTAATCGGTCCTGAGAGAGATGGAGAGGGGAGAACTCTCTGTGATGTTTGTTCACGCGTACTGTCGATCCGTTAACGACACAAAGTGGTTTTCTTTGTGTATAGATAACAAGAAAAAAAAGACGCGTTTTTCAAAAATATTACGAACCTTTCTGACTGCTGCTTTCTTTCTTTCATAATAGTACTGATTGAATTCAGAAAACTAATGTTTGGCAGATTTAAATGCCGGATGCGTAGTAAAATTTCTTATATTTTCTACTCTTATAATTTAATTTTAATTTTAATTGATCCTTCTTTTTTTAATTGTAAGAATTAGAAAAAGGTGAAGAATAAATTGAATTTCGATTTTGAAAAGATTAATAATCGGTATTGGTATATATTAATTTATTTAGAGAAAAAATTAAAATTTAACATTTTTGAAATGTAACGTTTATATACATATGTATAGTTAGATTTCATTTTGTTTATTGAAAAGATTAATAACGTATAAGTCAGATTCCATTTTGTGTTAAAATAAATTACGAAATATATTAGAGGGATATTTTATATATACACATGTATTTCAGAATTTATATAATTTGTATAATAATTAATTTGATAAAATACATAATAAAATATTCATGTTGATTACAGGAGAACGTCCATATCCATGTGATTATCCTGGATGCTCGAAGGCTTTCACCCAATCGGGACAACTGAAGACTCATCAACGATTGCATACAGGAGAAAAGCCATTTTTATGCACCGTACCAGGTTGTGAAACAAGATTTACTCACGCCAATAGACATTGCCCCGATCATCCTTATGCCAATCTTACAAGATCAGATGATTTTGTATTAAAGCCAGTATCTGAAAACACGGAATTGTCATACGATGTAAGTCGATGGTTGGAACGTTACAAGATGTCCAGGGAACGAGAAGACCGTACACCGACTGGGAAGAATGAACGAAAGAAGAAGACATGGAAGAGCACTGCCGAAAATCACAAGAGGATAAAATCTAGAAAAGGCCTTATGATGGATATAGCGGGAGAACAAGAAAATCTTGACCACAACCCTTCAAATCAACGACTGCACTGCGAAGAGAATCAAGATAGTCAAGAAGAGAGCCAAGATGAAGATCCAGCGGAAACATGCTGTGCGATACTGCAAACATCCGAGGATGAGGAAGGATCAAACGCCAAGTTAGCAATCACCTCACTGAGAAGACCCTTGGACAGACTGCAACCAAAGAAACGATGGCTACGGTATGCTTGCTTAGACCAACAGCTAGACCTAAACGAGGACGTTAGACCTAACAACGTAACGACCATACGCAAGATGGATGAGAAACAAATTCTAGACAGACCTACAGAATCATCGGAATTTCACTGGTATACGGCGTTCTTGGACCATTCTGTCCCCGAGAATAATACAACTGTATCGAATCTGGACAGCAAACATGAAATTCCAAATACACAATTGGAACCTTCATATACCACCTCTCAAACGTGTTGCATGATAAATCACGACAACGAAGCTCCAAAAGTAGAGGAAGAAAATGTATACGAGATTATGCATTCTCTGAATCAACCACAATGGGATCCGCTAAATAATTTGTCAAATAATCAGGGTATTTTTGAAACTAGTATTAACAAATCTGCTATAAAAATTCAAAGTCAAAGTTCTGAATCTGCATGTTCGATTTTCGATTACACAGAGCAGATTGTTCGTTTAGAGACAACGAAACAGGATACACTAGCAAACTCTCGTATCAGCGAAAACGAAACTAGACCGACAGTTCTGATGTTGGCTGGTAGTTCTAATAGCAGCAAAGAAATTGTCTCAAAACCGTCCCTTACAATGGATCCCGTAAAAACGGAGACAAGAATAATTAGTGTTAAGCAGGAGGACAATATAAGCCTAGATAAGTTACCGGTACAGGAAGACAATAAGAAATGGCAGGGTGCTTTAGCATTGATGGAACTAGCTAAAACGCAAGAAGAGGCGCGGATTTTAGCACATCTTAAACATGTAAGGGATGAATGTTCCACGGCTTCAGAATTGTCATTATAGCCATTTACAGACTGTGATTACAGGTTAATGTAACTTTGTTATTTTTATATACAAGAAAAAAAAATAAATAAAAGCTGTCCCCACATGTAACACAGTCCACTCATGTACACAGTAACATTTATTGGCATACAATCGTAAAAACAATCTTTTGCTGTGAAACACATCTGTTTTCTTTCTTTTCATTACACTAGTTTAACTAAAATTATTTTTAATTTGACAAGATGTTTCTTATAGACTTTTGGATGCTCAAAACAAAATTTGCCACAAGCCAAATTTCATCAGTATTTCAGCTTTCCAAAATAATTAAATTTAATAAAAGATGTCTTTTACAATATTCAATTTTTTTTGTAAAAAGGATTAACATTATCTTGGAATTATGATTAGAAGTTACGAATATATTATTTACCCTCCTTTAAAATATTTCTTTTTTTATTTTAATATCTTATAAGCTTCGTATGTTGTGAAGAATTTAAATCGGATCAAAAATATACTATGAATTAAAAAATAAATAAAAAAAGATAACGTCAATCTTTTTTACAGAAAAAAATTTTAATACCTTAAAAACATTATTTTTTGCACATTATAAATTAATTTAAAAATTAATAAATTATTAATTTTTTAAAACTTGATATATTGGTACAGTTTGGCGACAGTGTTTCTAACTGTTTAAAAAAAAATCTATAAAATACACTTACTGATTCAAATTAAAAAAAATATTTTTTGTAAACTAGTGCTATTATTACTTTTACATTATATTATGTGATGAATTGTGTTTGTCCTAATTCTGATAGTTTTCTGAATTTTTTAATTTCATGTGTTAATTATACAATAGAAAACAGGATAACTGTTTAACTTATAAATCCATTTTCTTCCACACTGCTCAGAAAAAAGCAAATGTGTCTCATAGAATTAAAGTGAATCTTATTACTTATTTTTATTGCATAATAATCGCGTTTTTCATACATTAAATCAGTTAAAATTAGAGTTCGGAAAAAGAACTGGGTAATGTAAAATTCAGGTACTCGCCTGCAAATCCATTATCCGTGCATACGACTCTGGTTCCGCGAGTACCTACTAATTCGATACGATGCGAGTACCCGCAGAATCGTGGGCAATGTGGGTATCTATTTCAATGCGGATATCCGCTATATGTTACAGATATCTGCGTGTAATTTCATCAATTTTAAAGTCGTTTTAGAATTGTTTAACAACAATTTGAATTAAGGATGTACAGTCTCTGCGAGACAAATTAAATTTGGAAATGTATTTAATATCCATAATGCGAAAACGAAAGTACAGTTTAGCTCTGGAATATTTTAATTACAAACGAAATGAAAATCATTACAAACTATTGTAAAATACATCTTTAAAATTGCAGATATTTAACATGTAATGGATACTCTCGCATCATATACGATTTTGCGAATACTCAAATTAGCGGTCTAGTGGTGGGATTTCTCTAAATGTCGATGATTGCCGTTATCGTTAACTAACGACAACCAATGGCAGGATTATCCTGGAAGAAAGCATGGCATTCATTGGCTGTCGCTAACGATTGCGACAATTATCTAGATTTGTATGCACGGATAACGGAGCGGGTGGGCAAATACTTGGGTATTCCAAGCTCTAATTGAAACAAGTATTGTAATTAAGTTTGTTTTATTTTGTTAGCGCAAAACCGCGGAATTGTATAACATGCATGTAAACATATATTTACATGTTTATTTTTTTGCTCCACAGTTTATTGTTATTATACGAGACACTTGTGTGATACTTATGTTAAGAATAATAAATACAAGAATGAAAACATAAAAGTGTCAACATATTGAATTTAGTTATAAAATATTTAGTTGGAACAAAATAATGATTATTTATTAAGTATAATAAAAAATTAAAACCCTCAATTTAATCATCTATTCGAATAATTTATAAACATAGAATACCTCTATAATCTTCTGTTAAGTATAAGAGACAATAAGATATATTTTTATAAAATTTGACTGTAATTAAAAATAATTATTTCATTATGCTATGAAATATACGCAATAATATCTTTACCGTTTTGACAAAGCTTTGGAAAAAGCAAATGATTTTTCTGTTTTCGATTTTTTTTTTTTTTTTTTTTTTTTTTTTTTTTTATATACTTGTTTTTTTTTTTTTTTTTTTTTTTTTTTTTTAATTAATATTTGTTTTTTTTTTTTTTTTTTTTTTTATTTTTTTTTTT
>Ga0157364_1004512_pt1 | contig 13925 bp, 16 predicted proteins | sample AttsexASBM2_FD_111476 | JGI IMG/M metagenome (GOLD analysis project Ga0157364, IMG submission 111476) | Fungus gardens microbial communities from leaf cutter ant in Ribeirão Preto, State of São Paulo, Brazil - Atta sexdens ASBM2 | ecosystem: Host-associated > Fungi > Mycelium > Unclassified ... | reverse complement strand
GAATGCCTCGTGTTGCACAACAAATCGGTTCTGTCGAAAATTGTTATTGACGACAACCATCAAAATGTTACTCGAGGAAAATGGAAGGCAAATGAAAAGGCAACGTGTCGAGCCTAGATGGGATCTGAAGAATTATGAAATCATATATTAATGACAACTGGTTCTGACAGCAGAGGACAAACACGCATGCACGTCAGCAGGCTCCGCAGTTCTCGTGTTTTTCCCACTCTAGAAGTGTTTTTCCCACTCTAGAATGACTGTAGACGGCGGAGAAAGAAACTCAAGTCAATTGTCAGGAACCCACATACATATTCAGAGAATTGCCTTACCAAGAAAGATATTGATTTCAAATCACACACAATTACTTTTGCACTATTCCTTACTATGATCTTGTTGAGTATAACTCTCACTTCAAGCAAAAGTAAGTCTGTGGATGTCATACAGAATAGGGACAAATCAAGTGTGTAATAGCTTATCTGAAAAGTGAATCTTAGCTTCAGCTCATATGTTGCACCAACTATAAGACTATAAGAGAATCAAATCTTTTGCACCCTCAATCCTTCTCAAATGCTAGCAAAATCCATTCTTTATTATCAAACTCTGTATCTAAACCCTGTAATAAAACTCTATACTCAAATTTCCAAACTTAGGCTACTAACCAACTCCATTTATACACAAACTCTGTTGGAGCAACTAGGTGATGTTTGCAGGGTTTAGCAGAGTTTATGCTTCAGAAGAAATCTAAGTTATAATATTCTGGCTGAGTATAAGTGGTACTTACCTCTAAGAGAAATCTAAGAGAACAGAATAAGGTCTCTTGAAGGTAACAGCTATTCTAAATAGCTATTCTAAATATTAAAAATGTTATAGACCAACTTCTGAAATATCCAAGACATCCACTTTCTAACTTCCAGTTAAGACTCTAACCATACCTAAGTGTACTTTCACATCCATAATTGTTCACATACAAATCAGCCTCTTGTATTTCATCTTCTAGCAACTCATTATCTAGACTCTCAGTTGTTCTATATCCTAGAAACTGTCTCTATAATCCTTAGTTATAACCCTTAGTTATTCCCTATACTACTATTTTCCTAGCTGCAGTTTGTCATGGTATACTTGAACACTTATATTTTGTTTTGATTTTCTTTTTTTATTATCTATTTTCTTTGATTTGATTTCTCTTTTTCTTTTATTTCTTATATGACTACAGTTATATGATGTTATAGGCTTAGAATCTGGGAGAAAGGGCTAGAAGAATAATATCAAGGTACATGTTAATAGCATATTTACCTCATGATGGATATATGAACATTAGGATAGGACTATTTATCATTAGCACAGACTATGTGTACTAGTATATATAGTATAGGAATACATTAGAGACTTCTTGTTGAGTTCTCTTATGATTTCTATGAGATACTTCACTTATAAGTTTACTTACATAGTCTATTAGTCATCTTGACTAGTGGTTGCCACAATATAGTTCTAATTACAATCTTAGTATATTAAGACTGAATAAATACTCTATAGTCTTCAGTCTGGAAATTGACTAAGCTTTGTCTAAAAACTAACTAAAATTACTACTTACTCCTCTAACTAAGAATCTTCTATCCTAATCATCTGAAATTACAACTATGTAATAAACAGTATGTAAGAGGATTAATCTTACTTAAGAAGTCTTAAGTGTTTAAGAACTCCAAATAATATTTGGGTAAGGTATTTTACTGTTATACTACTACTATATATACTATGATAGAATAATCCAAGCACATGGTTTGTGCACTTGACCAATTAATATCTATAACTATAATTAACTAAATAACTATAGTACTACTATAATAGACTAGATAACAAGAATCAGGATAAAGTAGAGGTAGTTATTAGTCTATTAGGAGCTAGTCTAGATAATAACCAGTCTAGAAGTATAACTAAGCCTCTATAGAGTAGATTTAGACTTATAGTATTACTAATATCCTCTAATATAGTAGACATAATACATAAGTTGAAACTAAGATCATTATCAAAGATCATGTTGTATATTCATAGATAAGTCTTCAAGCTTGATCTACAAACCCAGATACTTTATCCAGTCCTTTGGATATCACATCTGTTCCTAAATAAATTTTCATACTTAATCTAATTCCTTTCTACATAACTAATTACAAATATCTACTCAAAGTAAGTTCTATCTATTCTAACACTATTTTCTTTGACAGTATCTTAATAATAAAGTATATTTTATTGTAAAGCATTTTTGCTTACTAAGCATTTATACCACAATCAACAGTATGACTAATACAATAATTAATGGAAAATTTTACTTCAAGTTCAATATACTACTATTATTTATTGTTAGATACAGTTTATACTAGAAGATAAAAGTCTACAGAGTTGGCTTAGAAACATAGAGTATATAAGCTCTGTGAAAAGAGCTTGGTGATGCAAGCTTATAGAATAACCTTGGCTTTAGCTTATATGCTATACTATTCATCTGCTATATAACCACAACTTCAAAAAAGTAAATGAACTCTGAGATGGAGGTAAGTGCTGATTTGTTGTGTTACTATTGAACACTGAAGATTGAGTTCAATAAGAGTTATCTTCATTGATCATTAGACTAACAAATTACAATATAACTACTAGTCTTATATACAAGTTAGAGATATAAAAGGTGCTTGGAGTTTCAGTATATCATTCTAAGCAGAGGTTTCAGTGGTAAAACACTGATAAGAGTAAGATAGAAGAACCTTACTATGGAAAACTAAGTTTGATAGAAGTATCTTCATTATAAAAGACTGGATATTTGGATTTTTGTATCACTACCATAAGGATATATTGTAAGAAGATGAGCTTGTTTTGTAGATTGTTATAGTAATAGCACCATTGCAGAGATGTATCTTTCAAATGAATAGGCTTAATATATGACATTTATTTTATCTTGCTTATATATCAGACATAATTTATACTTGAGAGATAAAAGTTCATGTCAAAATTGAAAATAATAGACTTTATTTATTTCATTTTTCTTTCTTATTCTTATTTTCTTTTACATTTATTTTCTTATTTGAATATTAGAATTAGAGTAGTATAATGTTATCAAGTTGGTAGACAAAAAGTAAGATAAAACTTGCTTCAAGTAATTAGTTACAACAGAAAGAAATTAGATCAAGTATAGAAACTTATTTAGAAAATAGATAAGAAAATCCTTGAGTATGATAAGCTACCAGAAGATGAAACACAAGAAGTTGATCTATATATATATACAAATAATCATAGATATAAAAATATACCTAAATATGATTAGAGTCTTAATTAGTAAAAGATTATTTATGGATAGACAACATGACTTCAGATGACAACCTTGGCCTCAACTTATGTATTGTGTGTCAGACTTGTAAACATTGGACCCAAGTTTCTTTTAATCTTCTTTTTTATTTTTATTTTCTTTTTAATTTATTTACTATGTTAAATCTAAGGTTAGGGTTAGAGTAATATCATAGTCATACTGTCACACATCAGTCACATCAGATGACATAGTCACATTAATGGTCACATGATCACATAGTCATATAGAATATGATATAAAGTTCAAAAAGCAATAATATTATACAATATGTACAATACATGTTAACCTTATGACTAACATATGGTTTTTAGGGTAGACTAGATATAGTAGAGTACAGACTATTGCTAGTTGGTATATAAAGGTAGATACATTATACTAAGAATCTAATACAAGGTTTCTTTTTTTAATCAGTCACAAAGTCATTGAATTGTAATATTAGAACTTGATAACCCTTTTTGAGACTGTTCATCACAGGGCCCTCTCTTAAAAACTTTACTCTCTCATCATCCTCAACTAAAGATAATACACTCAAAGTCAAGAAGAATAGCTGGATTCTAAGCTTAAGAAGTGTGCCAGTTAGGTGGAGAAAACCTGATTGTTTAGTTTGTGTTAAAGCCCACTGACACTTACTAGATATATCATCTTTTTGTGAACATGTTAGTGTAGTTTTTGCATAGAAGCCTCATACTACAGGTTCTCTTGTGACTTGTCTATGTAGAGGAATGGTAGAGTCTTCTAAGAGTTCCATCTAGAGTAGAGATTCCTTTCTTAGAGATACTAGTCAGGAATTTATTAGAGTAGTAGTTAGTAAATGGGGTAAGATAAACAAGAAGAGTGCTACTAGCTCTTACAGAGGAAAACATTAAGTTTAGAGTATGAATCAGAAAGCAAGTCTAACACAGAATTTGCACTCTCTGAATAGTAGTTACCACTACCTATCTCATTATCTCCATTACTATCACTGCTACCTTCAACACCAACAACACTACTATTATCTGATAACATGAATCAATGAGAAGCAGAGTTAGAGAACACAGTTAGGCAGAGCCAGGAGCAGATTGCAGCACTACAGGCTCAAATATAAGAGCTTATGCAAAGGGGAGAAGAGGGAGCAATGAGTATAGAAGTAGCAAGACCACAAGTATTCAATAGAACCTCATCAAAGGTTTTAGGATTTATGACAGCATGCAAGTTATATATCAGGATGAAAATGAGAAGAGTGATAGTAGAGAAGCAGATTTAGTGGATATTGTTATATATATAGAGAAGATCAGTAGATATCTGGAAGGAAAATATATTAGAAGATTTAGAAGCAGGGTTATTGGAATATAAGATGGCAGAGGAGTTTTTGACAGACATTAAGAAAGAGTTTGGTGGAGGAGATGAAGAGTCAGTGAAAGTGGCAGAGTTAAGAAGGCTGGAGTAGAAGGGTAAGATGATGGAAGAATTTGTGCAAGAATTTAGAAGAACAGTAAGAGATAGTGGCTATGAAGGAAGACTATTAGTAGAAAAGTTCAAAAGGAAAATAAATACTATGATATACCAGAGACTCATAGAGTCAGAATGGCAGCCCAGCTCAATTGAGCAGTGGTACAATTGGCCATTGCCCTAGATAGAAACTGGAGGAAGAGTAGAAGAGAAGAAAAAAGATTAAGAAGATGATGGGAGACTGGAGCACAAGCTCCAAGGTTGAACAACACAGAGACATCTAAGCAACAGATACCATGGCCTCAAGTTTGGTCTAGAAAATAGAAAGCTCCTCAACAGCAGGTGCTGGCAGGGTCTACTCCAATAGAAGGTGTGAAAAGAACCAATACAGTAATAGTATGCTCTAATCAGAGAGTAGAGTTTGCATAATGTAACCTATATGTCATGGATGTGAACAGGAGAAATAGGAATTGTTACAATTGTGGAGAATTTGGACACTTAGCAAAGAACTACAGGAATAGAGGTACAAGGAACAGAATTGGGGAGGGTAGAAGACTGGAATATCAGAATGAAGGACAAAGTAATTTAAATGGGGATAGAGACTTGATAGTTCTTGATTAGGTCTTAGTAATAATAGGTTTGTAATGCTCTCTAGAGTAGTGGACAATACATTCTACTACAACCTAGACAATGGAAATATATTAAGAGAAGTTACAGTTAAGATTGGTTTGGAAAGAATTGATACACAAGAAGAAGTAATGGTGGAGGCATTGTTGGATAGTGGAGCTATGGGACTAGTTATAAGCTTGGAGTTTGCAAGAAAGCAGAAATTCAAGTTGAAGAAAATAGAAAATCCAATATATGTAAGGAATGTAGATAAAACTATCAACAAGAAAGGACCAATAGAGAATATGGTAGAGGTGAACATTTATTATCAGGGACATAGGAAAAGAATAGAGATAGATGTAATAGATGGACAGAAGTAGAAGGTAATCTTGGAAATGCTGTAGCTTGCTTGCTACAATCCTGAGATTGACTGAAGAATAGGTGAAGTGAAAATGACAAGATGTTCAGAGGAATATGGGAAGTAGTAGAGACTGAAACAGAAAAAAGCAAGGTAGCAAAAACAGAAAAAAAAGAGAAGAAAGAAGAAGCAGGGAAAAAGTAAAAAGAAAAGGAACAGAAGAAAGAAAAGAAAAAACAAAAGAAAGATGGAAGTAAGGAGAGTAGCAGAAGAATAGAAGATTTGGGATAAGGAGAAAGAAGCAGTGAAGTCAGAAGAGAAAGCTAGGAAGCTGGTTCTAGAAAAATTCCATAAGTGGATTCATGTCTTTGGAAAGAAGACAAGTGAATGGATGTCCACAAAAAAACTCTGGGACTACACAATAGATACAAAGGAAGGATTTGTACCAAGAAGGGGAAAAGTGTATCTGTTGTTGAGAAAAGAGAGGAAAGAAGTGCATGAGTTCATATCTGAACAACTGAGAAAAGGATATATTATACTCTCAAAGTCATCTCAAACAGTATTAGTGTTTTTTATGGGAAAGAAGGATGGTAAGAAGAGAATGGTACAGAACTATAGATATTTAAATAAGTGGACAATTAAGAATAATTATTCTTTGCCTTTAATTTTGGATATTGTAGAAAACATAGGTACAAAGAAAATATTTACAAAGATAAACTTGCAGTGGAGTTACAATAATATATGAATAAAGAAAGGAGATGAGTGGAAGGTAACATTTACCATACCAGAAGGATTGTTTGAGCCAATGGTAATGTTCTTTGGACTTACCAATTCACCAGCAACATTCTAGACCATGATGAATGAAATTCTGCAGAATCTTATCAACACTGGTAAAGTAGCAAGCTTTATAGATAATATAATTATTGGTACAGAAGGACATGATGGATTGGTAGAAGAAGTAGTGAAGAGGTTAGCAGAGAATGACCTGTATGTAAAACTGGAGAAGTACAAGTAGAAAGTAAGAGAAGTTGAGTTTTTAGAAGTTGTAATAAAACCTGAAGGAATTAAGATAGAGGAGAAGAAGGTGAAAGGTATAGAAGGTGAAAGGTATTCTGAATTGGCTGACACCAAATTGTGTCAAGAATATGCAGAAGTTTTTAGAATTGGCAAATTACTATCATCAATTCATCAAAGACTTTGTATCTATAGCTAGACTATGATATGATATGATAAAGAAAAATCAGAAGTGGGAGTGGACAGAGAGGCAGGAGAAGGTGTTTAAGAAGTTAAAAGAGAAATTTACAAAAGAACCAGTTGTTATGAACTTTCAAGTCTTTAGAGTTAGACAAAATAAACACAAGAAAACTCAATAAAGAGCCCTTTACAAAGTACTCTATCTTATATACCTATTTAGATAGTCTGTGCTAGCTACTGTACACCCTACTCTAAATGACTATGTGTTAGGCATGAGGTCAGCATATGGTATACACACTATATAATGTCACTTCTTCTAGAACTTTCTATCTCTTTCCCTTATATCTTGATCTGTGACTGTTACTGTGACCAATCATCACTCTAACCCTAACCCTAGAGTTCTAAAAATAGAAAATGAAAATAAATCAAAAAGAGAATGAAAATAGAGAAGAAAATAAAATGAAATTGAAGTCCATCATTTTTAAACCTAACACCAGTGTTAGCAATACCAGACTTAGATAAAAAAAATGAGGATAGAAGTTGATGTATTAGATTATGCTATATGAAGTGTATTATCTATGAAATGTGAAGATAGGAAGTGGAGGCTAGTAGTATTCCTCTCAAAATCTCTAAATGAGACTGACAGGAACTATGAGATTTATGACAAGGAGATGTTAGTGGTGATAAGAGGTCTAGAAAACTAGAGACATTTGCTAAAAGATACAAAATATAAGTTCAAGGTCTGGACAGATTATAAGAACTTGAAGTATTTCATGAAAGCATAGAAGTTGAATTGCAGGCAAGCCTGATAGGCATTATACCTATCAAGATTTGATTTTACCTTGAAGCATGTACCAGGCACAAAAATGGGGAAGGTAGATGAACTTAGTAGATGACCAGACTGAAAAGTAGGAATAGAAAAGGATAAAACCAGATATTTATTAAGGATAGTTGGTTACATATTTTACACAAAGTAGTAATAGATGGATCTGAGATAGATATAGTAGAAAAGATAAAAAAGCTAGAAGTAAGAATAAAGAAATAGTTAGAGTAGTAGAGGAGATGAAAAAAGCAGGAGTAAAAGTAGTAAGAGAAGAGGAGTAGCAGATAGAAGGAGAATTAGTGCTAAAGAAGGATAAAGTATATATGCTGAAAGATAAGGAGCTAAGAGTAGAAATAATCTGGTTACATTATAATATACTAGTAGTAGGACATAGAGGAAAGTAGAAGACAATAGAATTGGTAATGAGGAATTATTGGTGGCCAGAGGTTACAAAAAATGTTAGAAAATATATGGAAGGATGTAATATGTATCAGAGGATGAAAAATAGAACAGAGATACTAGTGGGAAAGTTGAAGCTGAGTGAGGTTCTAGAGAAATCATAAATACATCTATCAGTAGACTTTATCACAAAGTTACCATTAGTAGCTGGGAAAGATGCTATTCTAGTGGTCTGCAATAGTTTGTTCAAGATGATATATTTTGTGGCAATTACAGAAGGAATATCAGCAGAAGGATTGGCAAGATTGTTCAAAGATAACATATGGAAGTTGTATGGGTTGCTAGAGAGTATAGTGTTAGATAGGAGGCCACATTTTGCAGCAGAGATGACAAAGAAGTTGAACAATATGTTAGGAATTAAGACAAAACTATTGATGTCATTCCATCCTCAGACAGATGGACAAATGGAATGGATGAATCAGAAGTTAGAATAGTATCTTCAGTTCTTTGTAGACCATAAACAAAAGGACTGGTCTAAATAGTTAACATCAGTAGAATTTGTGATTAATAACAAGACACATTTGACAACTAATGTATCTCCATTCATGGCAAATTACAGTAGAGAGTTAAGAATAGAGATAGATTTTAAAAGAAAAGGGAAGATGGGGAAAGCAACAGAGTTTGCAGAAAGAGTATGAAGAGTACAAAAGGAAGTGGAAGAAGCAGCATTGATAGAGTGATGTTGAATATGAAAGATTCAGTGTTTAAGAAAAGACTAGTGAAGAAATTAGTGGATCAATATATTGGTTTATATACTATTGAAGAGATAATATTTACCAATGCAGTCAAATGACAACTGCCAACTTTGATAAGAATTCATCTAGTAGTGAATGTGAGTTGAGTGGTATGATACAGGAAACAAGTGGGGGGACAAAAAAAAGAGATGAAACCAATAGAAGTAGAAAGAGTTGAGAAAAGTGAGATAGAAAAAATTTTGAACAAAAGAAAAATGAGAGGAGCAGTGAAATACTTAGTATAATAGAAGGGGTTTATGGTAGAGCATGATAGCTGGGAAAAGGAGGAGGATTTAGAAAACACAAAGGAGGTAGTAGCAAAGTTTGAGGGGAGAATGAGTATAGAAGTAAGAAGATAAGAAAAGCTAGATAAGATGGAAAAAAGAGATTTCAGAAGGGGAGAATTGCTAGGAAAATATATAGCAAAAATGTTATATGGGTAGGATAACAGAAAATTCAAAAACAAATATTTAAAGAAGTTAGAGAGAAATTGGCAAAGATAGAAGGGAAAGGAAAGTGACAAAAGTTCCTCCAGGAGTAAGAACCTTGAAGAGGGAATAATGTTAGACTTGTAAACATTAGACCCAAGTTTCTTTTAATCTTCTTTTTCATTTTTATTTTTATTTTAATTTATTTGCTATGTTAAATCTAAGGTTAGAGTTAGAGTAATTTCATAGTCATACTGTTATACATTAGTCACATCAGATAACATAGTTACAGTAATGGTCACATGATCATGTAGTCACATGGAATATGATAGAAGGTTTGAAAAGCAATAATGTTATATAACATGTATAATAAATGTTAATCTTATGACTAACACATGGTCTTTAGTATCACAAACTTCATTTAGCTTGTATCTCCACAACTAGAGGACCAATTTTTACAAACTAAGTTGTGCTGTAAAGCTCCAAATGAGGGCTATCTGCATATATATAGGATGTACAAATGTAACAACAAACAACTGAGATATCAGGTCATCAGTAACTGTAAAATCTTTGTTTGCTAATATCTCATGAATTACTAAACAGATTTACATGATTGAACTTGTATTGGAAAGTGCTCATCAAATCATTTTCAATGATATATGGTATATCTCATAACAATAAGTATTTATAGAGTTATAAATATATCAATATAGTGATATAATTAGTTATCTTCTAAAATTAGCCTAACAGTTGCTATGATAGATAACAGCTCCTATCAGGTATAAGTTTTGATCATATGATGGCAACAGCTTGTATATGGACCATTATTCTTTTGTATATATACTTCTGTGTTTGAGGATTAGACTTCAGACTTAACTTTTGAGAGTACATTCAAGGTTTAGATATCACAAATAAGTGAGTAGTTCATTTTGTGATACTTTAGGATAGGCTAGATGTAGTAGAGTACAAACCATTGCTAGTTGGTATATAAAGATAGATACATTGTACTAAGAACTTTATTAAGTTCTCTTATTCTAAGATAAGATTTCTTTCTTTGGTCAGCTCTAAGGTCATTAAATTGTAACATTGTGTTTACTACTTATTATACAATTATAATTTTGGAGAATTAGAGATTAGTAAGAAAAGAATTTAAGAAATTTTTAGTCAATTTCTAGACTAGAAACTACAGAGTATCCACTGGGTTTTATATATTAAGTCTGTAGTCAGAACTATAGCTAAGACAGTAGTAGTATAGGAAATGACTAAGAAGATATTATAAAAATAATTTCTAAAATATAAAACAACTAGGAGTTTAGATGAAAGTTACTAGGTGATGAAATATGAGAGATTGACCTATGTCTAAATAATTACAGATGCAAAAGTATATCTAAAGGTAGCTAAAGTTCTAATCAGAAGTTAAGATGCAGATATATCAGATGTCTCAGAAGCTTGTCTATAATATAGTAGTAGTATAGAAGATAAGTAGAAAGATATTATAGAGATAGTTTTTAGAATATAAGATAACCAGAAGTTTAAGTGATAAGTTATTAGAAAGTGAAACACAAGAGACTAATCTATATACAAATAATTATGGATGTGAAAGTATACCTATGTTTGTTAGAGTTCTATTTGGAAGTCAGAATATAAATATGTCTTAGAAGTTGGTTTATAACAAATATTACATAGGATAGTTACATATATTACAAGACATGATAAGAGATATTATATATAACACTTGTTAAAGTGTGGTTATACAAATTATATGATTACATGATATAAAAAATGTTTTAAAATATTGATAACATCTTATAGTATAATTATAGCATGTTAACCTTATAGAGAGTATATGAACTTTAGGATAGGTTAGTTGTAGTGTGTACACAGACTATAGTTTGTAGTATATAAGATAGACTAGTTTATAACAAAAATCTTATCAAGTTCTCTTATGTTAACTAATACAAGATTCTTCTCTGTCACTTAAGTTAAAGTAAAAAAGAAACTTTGTATTAAGTTAATACAAGAGAACTTGATAAAATTTCTAGAATATCTACCTTATATATACCAACTAGTTAGTCTATGTAAGATTACTACTAATCTTGTCGAAGTTATAAATAATAGACTTTATTTTATTTTTATTTTTATTTCTTTTCTTAAAATTAGAATTCAATATAATATTACAAACTATTACTAAAATATTTCTTTCACTCATATCACTATCTTGTATAGTAGTGTTCAGTAGTGAACTAGTGAATACATTATATCTCATTTATTCAAACATCTTAAGCATATACCAAGAATATTGTTGAATTATAAAATCTAAGAAACTGAGTCATAAAAAACTTCTTATAATAAGCTGAACAATGTTTGGCTACCTTCTCTACCTACCAATAAAAGAACTGATTGTTTATCTCCTCAGGATATATCTTAAGGCTTAAAAGTCTTTTCTGACAATATTCCTGACACTTTTATAGCTGTAAACCCTTAACTATAAATACTACTATAAATTTCAACAATGATTCTTTCTCTTCCTTCTACTAACCTCTTGCAAATATATAATCTACAGAAGTAAACATGCTTGTAGGGCTTAATACACTGCAACTTTAAGATAGCCACATGTCTCAACCTCAAAGCAGCTATCTGGAATTCTTGGTAATACTATATATTGAGAACTAACTTATAGACTCAAAACTCTGGGATGGCATTTTCTCCCCTATTTCACTATTTGGGGTCAAAAAACTCCATAGTAGTAATGTTCAAAATATCACATACTTGTTTTTCCAAATAGGAATATTTATCAAATAACATTACTTAGACAACAAACTAGTATTAGATTATCTAGAACTTATGGAAGTTGGTGTCACACTTTGATGACTAATCAATGTTGTTTATAAGTCCAAATGAAATAGACTCTATAAATAAAAACAATTATTCCTTTCAAAGATGTATAGCTCAATGCTTTGTTTATAATAAACTTATAACAGAGTCTAATCCTAAGAAAACTTCTAAAGATCTGATATCTCCTTAGATGGCTCCTAGTGCACCTATTATATTTAGCAATATCCAAATTGCCTCTTTTTGGCTAAGCAAAGAGTTCTTAGTCAAGCTGAAACAATTGAAACTACTAATTGAAACTAATAACAGAAAGTTATATGCTCAGGCTTCAAAATTAAATATGTAAGATATTATCTATATTAAGAATGCTTTTTCAAGCCTTTTTCTCAAGAAAATCATAGAAGTCAACAATATATTTTTAATATATCAAAGTTAGTTAAATTTTATATTAAGATAATTACTAAAGGACTATTAAGGAAACAAATTATATAGATTAGTCTAACACTAGTGTTATCATCAATTATGCTAACACTTTTATCAGAAATATTAATAATTATCTTTATGAACACAACTTAAATATTGTTACTGACTTTATTAGATCAGAAGATCATAGAGTTATAATTACTACTAATCAAGCTATTTCTTTTCAAGATATGAATATTATTGAGAAGTATATCAAGAAATATGAGAGAATTAATTCAGAATATGTTGATAGTTGACAGCTTCTCAAGTTAAAGTTATACTTGAAAATTTTAGGTTTTTTTTACTTAGCAGAGGATACTAACTAATCGATTATCTCTGAAATAGTTACAGAGACTATCTAACAGATATATATTTTTAATAATATTGCTTTTGTTTCAAAATCCCATATAATCAAAGTATCATTCAACTCTAATTTAGCTATAGTTTAAATTAACATTTAGAACTTATAAAATGGTTTTATCACCAAATTCATCATCAACTAATATTTCAATGTAGGAAAGTATATTGCTACCATTTGTAGTATCAACAAGAATTTAGAAGTTTCACAGTGTAAGAACTATTGAAAATAGAACCACTCAACACTTATATATTAATCACATGTATTCAAATATACTAAATATTATAGACCTTATAATACTAAATACTATAGGAAGAAAGTGTGATGTTGTAAAGAAAACAAAAATTCAAAATTTTCAAGACTTGCTACATTAGAAGGTGAGTCTTGTTCTTATATCTTCAAATATGTTAATTACAAAAGAGACCATTAAGTAGACAGTTCTAGCTGTTCTTATTAGCAAAACTATTTTAACAGAAAGTAGCATAGTAGAAAGTAATAGGAGCTCTACTAAGGATAGAGTTTAGTAATAAAGTAATTCCTATTAGTTATATAAGTAGTTTTTTCTTTTTTCTTTTCTTTTTCTTTTTCAATTTATATATTGTTTACCTATGAATGTTATAACAAACTGCCATTGTGTTCCATATTATAAATTGTTGATTTAGAAAAAATTACAAACTGTTACTATCACAATGTCACATATCACAGAAAAATGTAATATAAACTATTAGTCTAGTATATATAAGAATACATTTGTCAAGATTGTTGATGATAGACTTGACTTTTATCTTTCACTTTTTATTTTATTTTATTTTATTTTGTTTTTCTTTTCTTTTTCTATTTTTAGAACAACTTGGGTTAGGGTTTATCAGTCACACTGTCACATCAGTCACAAAT
>Ga0157364_1004511_pt1 | contig 13925 bp, 9 predicted proteins | sample AttsexASBM2_FD_111476 | JGI IMG/M metagenome (GOLD analysis project Ga0157364, IMG submission 111476) | Fungus gardens microbial communities from leaf cutter ant in Ribeirão Preto, State of São Paulo, Brazil - Atta sexdens ASBM2 | ecosystem: Host-associated > Fungi > Mycelium > Unclassified ... | reverse complement strand
TGCAGCGAGGGCTCCTTGTCGAGTTCTCTTGTAATCCCCACTCTTTACTTGATAGCCCTACTGAGAGCTTTACTGCTTGTGAGATCATTTGTCCTTGAGTGACGAGTGGTTGCTACAACAGCTTGGCTGTGGCTTGATTGATGCCGCATCTAATAGCAAACATCTTGGCTTCTGTGCTAGTTACGAATGCAGCATAATGGATAGTCTTGACGAGAGGCTGATTGGAGATATGTGTATGAGAGATCAATATAGCGATGTCGTTTTTGATGCTAGTATCTGATGCTACAATGGCTGTGGATTGAGAAGAGGAAGCTTCGATAACCATTGAGTCAAGTTGTTGAATATGAGATTTGTTGCTTTTCTCTTTCATACATAAATTGAAAGAAAATCTATCTGAAAAAGTGTCAATAATTCGAGAACCAGGAGTAAGTTCTGAGTAAGTAGGTGAAAAAGCCGGAAATAGGCCATGAGACCTGTTGTTAGTATCAACTAAGTGTCCTTTGATTTTCTTCCTTTGATGGCCAGTAAAGTTGGATAGAGAAGAGGGATGGAGAATATTAGATGACCCAAAGGAAGAGTCTATGAGTGAGCAGATGATATGATTTGTGGGAAGTGCCAAGGCATGCAGTTGCGCTCTACCCCCGAGTTTCTTGAGATGAAGCTTAATGGGAATAAGATCCGCAATCACCTCGATTCCTTCTTGTGGAGATGTTTTGAATGCTCCTAACATCCATATGGCCGCCCTTCTTTGCATCTTTCCTAAAGCCTTGAGCGGATGTGCAAGCGGTGCATAGTGATAAAACCAGAGTTGAAAGCTGTATAGGGCTATTGGAAGAATGCAGCATCTATATAGTGAGCATTTTTGTATAGGAGTAATACCACGAGATGAGTTTCCTAATAATTTCATGCATTTGACTGAGGATAATGCCTTGTTGGAGTAAAAATTGATGTGCTAATAGAAGGTCAATTTCCTATCAAAGATAAATCCTAGGTATTTCCACGAGCTCTTTGGTGATAGAATTGGACTGCCTAGGGGCAAAAGATCAAGGAGAGGAGGATTAAACAGCCCATGCAACCTAGAAAAATGAAAGACATCAGTTTTCCAATGTTCTACAACGAGTCCGAACTTGTCTAGCAAATTGGTAACAACATTATAGCTACAGAAGAGGCAAGAGATCAAAACATCGAGAGACTTGTCCTAAGAAATAAGAAGTCCATCATCTACAAAAGAGATGATAGAAATAGGGATTTTTAGATTTTTTAGATGTTTTTCTAGAATATATAAGAAAGGAGAGAGATAAAAAGCAGATAAAGTCAGGGAGAGAGCAGATCTCTGGCCTACTCCTACATTTATGTTAATGATTGGTGACAAGAAGCTGTTCTGTTTGTAGCTGGTCTTTCTATTGTTTAGGTAGTTACCAAAGAAATTGACAACCCAATTGTTGAGTCCCGTTTTGTAAAGGATCCTAGTAAGGAAGTGGTGATTTAGGGAGGGGAATAATTGTGCGATATCGAAGGTAAGGGTACTAGTCAAGCAGTTTCTTGACCAACCCAAACAAATAATGTGCATGAGGGCGACACCCATATCGATGGTTGATTTGAACTTCAGATCTCCCAATTAACTAGGGTAGATAAAATCATTTCTGACAACAAGGAACTGTAATCTCTCTCCTATGACTTTTTCAATCAGTTTCCCTATAGTATTGAGCAATATGATTGGACAAAAGGACTTAAGTGAATCATATGACAGTTTATTTGGTTTAGGAATGATGACCATAGACGATATCTTGAAGTGATTTGGCCAATACCCTAAGTCAATATATGTATTAGCTATTTTGATGACACTACTGATGCAGTCTTCGTCATTCAGGATGGATTTGAAATGTCTCCACGATAGTTTCCTTAGCTCTCTCTTCTAACACTAAGTAATTGTAATTAAAAGCAACTAGAATATCAAAGTTTTTTAGAAAAATATTAGCAAATAGCCTTGGTCTTAGCTTATTATAAAGAGATTAGTATCAGTATTGTAGCAACCACTAGGTAAGATGTCAATGTCTTAGATATCACTGAAGTTGTACTCATAGAGATTACAAGAATTGATATTCATGAAATTAGATCAGCTCAATCACAACTGGTTAGCAGTCCAATAAACTGCTGGTAATGCTTGGACCAGAACTGTATAGTTCTATCATGCTTGGACCATCACAGTTTTTATTAGTACAAAAGGACTACAGTATAGTGCAAATGAATCAGAGCCATTTATGTTTTCAAGCATTGATAGGTTAGTTGTAGTGTGCACACAGACTACAGTCTGAAGTATATAAGATAGACTAACTTGTACTTAGAACTCTATTGAGTTTTTTTGTGTTACTTAATACAAAAGTTGTCTTTTGTCTTTACTTAAAGACTTAAGTCATAATAGTTATATACAACTACTTCCTTAATAGATGTACTCATCCAACTTGATGTGTATTGGTCCCAGGTCAACAGCTGTAAAAAAAAGGGTTGAACTCCTTGATATCTTCTGTTACGTTACAAGTAAATAGTTCTTAACAGATTGTTTGTTTAAACACCAACTGCTAATAATCTGGTCATCCTATTGATAAATACTATTGGTTAGGTAAAGGCAAACAAGATCAATTTCCTTCTAGTTTTAGAAGATGAAGGCAATAGCAGTAGCACAATATGGCTAATAGATATACCAGTTGAACTTTACAACACCTCAAACAAACCAGACTTTTTCTAGGTAACAGAACAACATACATCTACAATCTTACAATATCATGACTAGTGGTGAACATATAAATATAGTTGTGAAAAAGACTGGAGATGTTATTATTTTGATGACAGAGGAGATTCTAGCCAAGAAGGGAGATGGAAATATTGATATAGTAACAGACTCTAGGGCAACTGATCACTGTTTTACAAATATAAATGCATTCACTGAATATAAGAGGTTTAAGATATCATTAGTGGGAAAAGTGATAGAGAAAGGGATAAAATTTTCAATAACTAAATGAGGAACAGTAAGAATGACAATCAAGGTTGAAGATAGAAAGGAAATAGATCTGACCTTGTAAAATATCTTATATACTCCAGGACTCTATTCTAATCTAATCTTAATTCCAAAGATATACAACATAGGCCTGAATGTGGTTTTTGGTATAAATAATGTGGTAGCAAGACTAGATAATGAACATACAGCAATACAGGATATGCAACAGAGAGGTTTATATCACATAAAGATTATCAAAAAGCCTTTTACTATAGTTGTCTAACCAGTTGGAAAGGCAATTATTCTAGCTGATTGGTATAGGCATTTTGGGCACTTGGAAGTCGATATACTGAAAAGTATCTATAAAAAGGAATTAGTTGATGGAATGGATGTAATTGGGTAACTGGAGATGATGGAAAGTTGTGAGGATTGTATCTTTGGGAAGATGCATACATGGATGTATAATGAAGAAGTTACTTATGAGAAGGTTCTATTGAAATAAGTACATATTAACTTGTAAGGGCTATTGCTGGTGGTATTAGCAAAAGAAGCCCACTACTTTAATGCTTATCATAGATAGCACATCATCTTTTCAGTATGTTGAATTCTTGAAAGAAAAGAGTTGTTATAGTGTGCTTGGACACTAACATCTTTCTTTTTTTATCTATTTTTCTTGATTTAATATCTATTTTCTTTTTCTTTTTCTTTTATTTTACAATGAAGAGGCATGTGACTGCAGTCACATGACATATCACATGATGTGAGGTCATAGGCCTAGACTCTGGAAGAAAGAACTAGAAGGATGATATCAGGGTACATGTATATGATATGGTGTCCTTATGGAAAACATGAGGTTGATATATGGACTATATATGGACATTAGGGTAGGGTTATTTATAATTAGCACAGACCATGAGCACTTTGTATAAATAGTATAGAAATGCATCAAAAACTCCTTGTTAAGTTCTCTTATGATTCCTATAATGATATTCTATTAAGAGATTTACTTCTTATGTTGCTGTTGGTATTTGTTACTAGTGGTTGCCACAACAAGAGTGTAGAGATGACTTAAAGAATTTCATGATAGAAGCAGAGAGATTAATGGGATAGAAATATCACATACCACCAAAATCCATCTGACCCTATTATAGGTAATGCTCACCAACATTTATTTCACTCAAAACATCTGTAGAAATAGATATCTCTCTTCTAGTTGGTACCACTCTTCCAGTACAGATCAATTTGGCTCTATTCATGGTTGATCACTCCATAATTGAGTATCACAAATAAGCCACTCACTGGTTGTGATACTTGAACTTAGTGGTGTTTCAGAGGTTCAGTATAAGGAGATAATGATGAGTAGTATCAACTATTGCGCAAGGAACCAGAACAAGAGTAGCTGCACCTAGAACAGTTGTGACTCAGTCTTCATAGCACAAAACTGATATATTTAGAACAGTCATGACTAGGTGCATGTCAGACAATGAAAAGAACATATAGAAAACATCTTATACTCACCTCAGTCTTCATAACATGAAACTGAGATGAGAACTGTGTGGCACAAAGAAATATACAGTCCAACCTTATATAAGGAAATAAGTCCAGAAGATAACTAATTATGTTACTACATTGATATGCTTGTATCTTTACTAATACTTATCACTTTGAGACGCATTATATACTGTTGGAAACTGGATGTTGAGCACTTTCCAACACAAGTTTAATCATGCAAATCTGTTCAGCCATTCATGAGATATTAGCAGATGAAGATTTTACAGCTACTGATGGCCTGATATCTCAGTCATTTGTTGTTGCTTTTGTACGTCCCACATATATGTGGATAGCCTTTATTTGGGGCTTTTCAGCGCAACTTAGTTTGTGAAAATTGGTTCACTGGTTGTGGAGATACAAGCTGAATGAAGTTTGTGACATTGAGTATATGGCTTTTCCCTACTCTCTATGAAACTCCAAACACTATTCCAAGGACTTTAGTATACAAAGAGTAAATACTTGTCTCTATGGATTCTCAGATATGGTCTTAGTTATAAAGTACCAGTATTTAAGATGATTAGATACTCTTTATTCTGAAAATCAACTAAAACTAGTATTATTTTTTCAGTGTTAGTGATTATATGTCTTGCCACCTTCCAGTGGTTGCCCACCTCCTAAAAGTTCCCAGTTCTGATCTGAAATATGTGACAAGTATGACTTATAGAAATGCAGCACATATGCTGAAGCCAAAAGTTGTCCCACTCCAACTTCTGTGTTCTTGGATAACATATTTTACTTGATTCTTGATATCCAAGATGCCTTTCCAGATCTTAGATAGCAAGGTGTGGACCATATCTAATAAGAAACTGATAAGAGTGAGATTAGATTATGGATGAGAATAGAATAATTAGATGTGGATAAAGTTCAAAAATGAGAGAGGATTTATACTTGAATATGCAACTACATATGCTTATTAACAAAGTAGTGTAGTAGAACATAGTATACACACTATTTTGGATGCTGTCCAGTCTATGCTTATTGACTTGGGTCTACTTACCATATAATGGTCTGAGACAATTTGGATAGCAGTCTGTCTTTGAAACCTTGTACTATTAAAGAGAAATCCAGAAATTGTACTTACTGAAGTATGGTATGGTGTTATAACTCGGAAAGTATGGACAGACATTTAGGGTTAGGGTTAGGACTCTAGTAATAATTATTAGTCTATGGCTAGAGAGAGATATGGGCACATGACTAGAAAGTCACATGACATTACATTATAAGCCTGGAGTAGTCTAGAGCGGTCTGGAAAGACTTAGGGTCTAGAAGGATTGGGAAGAGTCTAGAGTAGGAGTTAAGGTTAGAAGTGATGTCAAGGGACAATGGTTCCTCATAGTATACACATGGTGCACACATGTACAGCGGAGATTAAAGAGTATGACGTCAAGGCACATGTATATGACATGGTGGCCTTATGGTGGATGAGTAATAGGACATGAGGTAGAAGTATGGACTTTAGGGTAGGAGTAGCGTAGTCATAGCATGGACCAAGAACATAAGTATATAAGTAGAGATAGATCCTGTAAAGAGTTCTCCATCAATTTCTCTTGTGTAAATCCTATACAAGGTTCTTCTCCCAAACCAACACTAAGGTTTCTGAGTTGTAACATATGGCATAAAACAAGATATAGTGTATTTCAGAGTATTTGGTGTGACTACATATGCATACATTTTCCTAATCTTCACTTGTTAAAGCTTGGACCAAGAGCAACTTATTTGATATTTATCAGATATTTGTGTGCTGGAAGCTACAAGCTGCTTGAAAGAAGTACTAGGGCAGTATATAGTAGTTGTAATGTGCATTTTGAGAAAGAGGAGACAAACTTGACTAAGAGACCACAGCATATGGAGTAGAATGAGGAGAAAGACTCATTATTACCAAAAAGACTAGAGAATAAACAATAAGAGTGAGAGAAAGCAAATGAAATAGATATAGTTGAGAATAGAGTTGATAGAGAGATCAGTGGTAATATTAATGTAAGAAGAGATAAGAAAGCAAAATTGTCTAAGAATGAGATAATAGACCTGGTACAAGAAGGGACTAATATTGAGGTCTGGAAGTTAGAGGACAATTTGGCTGAGGAGGTAGGAGAGATACTAGTGATAGTGAGAAGGTCATGGAGAAAGTCTAGGCCATTACAAAAGATATTGGAGTCAAAGAAGTATTTGGCTAAAGAAGGGCTTAAGGTAAGAGTTCTAAATACATTTGTGATAATAGTTGGAGGAGTGGAGGTCCCACAGATATTTTGAAAGGTGATGAAGGATCTAGAGATATAGTAAGCACCAATGGTAAAAGAATTCAACATGATAAAGATGTGAAGGGTATATGATCTTATAAAACAACTAAGGAGCACAAATATTATTAGTATAAAATGGGTATATATACCAAAATTCAATGGTAATGGGGCACTGTTAGGAAAGAAAGACTAGGATTGTTGTTCAAGGCTTTTTATAGATACAAGAAGTTGATTTTGAAGACACTTATATAGTGACAGCAAAGTCTTTTTGTTTACTGCTGGCAATTGTTGCTTTAGAAGTGCTATATCTATGGTAGCTGGATTTTTTTGCTATATACTTGAACAGTAACATTAACTATATGGAGCAGCCAAAGGGTTAGAAGAGAGATAATATGGTGTGGAAACTCTATAAAACACTGTATAGAACAATACAAGGTAGTTATAACTAGTTCAAACTCTAAGCAAAGTATATGAGGATCTAGACTACAAACATTTATATATGGAACTGACAATCAGAACAAGATGCAATAGGGAGAAGTTCACAATAACATGTACTTACACAGATAATACAATAGATGGCTTATCAGATAAGAAAGAGGTAGAGAAGGTGAAGCAGAAATTGAGAGAGCACTATGATGTAAAAACCATAGAAAAGGTAAACAATATGTTTGAGATCAAAATGGAGAAGATGGAAGAAAGGATCTAAATTTCTCAGAGAGCATATGTTATATGAATGCTTGAAATATTTGGTATGTTGAAGTACAAGCTAAGATTGATACCATTACCTGTTGGAATATTACTATTCTTGAATGATGGACTAGAAATAAAAGGGAAAAAGGAGGAGATGAAGAACATTCCATACTATGAGGCATAGATATTGCTTATATAGCTATAGATGGTAGCTTGGCCAGATCTGTTATTTACAGTAAATCTACTTTTTTATTTTGTATATAACTCTGGGAAAGCACACTAGAAAGCAATGAAATACATGCTTGCTTACAGCAAAGAGACTATAGACTATAGAATCATATACCACTATAGATCAAGCCTGCAGCCAGTAAGTTTTGTTAACTCTAACTATGCCAATAACCACAATATAAGATGATCAACTGATAAACATGTCTTTTAAATAGGGGGAGAACTAGTTTTGTGGTCAACTAAAAGGTAGAAAACTATAACAATGTCCACAACTAAAGCAGAATATATGACAGTATTTAGAATAGTATAACAAGCTATGTGGCTCTCATTCTTCTTTGATGAAGTCTTTCTTTCACAGAAACAACTGGTGACATTGTTTATTGACAATAATAAAGCAATTGACATGACTAAAATCTACTAGGAACACAAGAGAGTAAAATATATTTATATACAATATTATTTTTTCAAAGAGAAAGTCAAAATAGGGGGATTCTTGTCTGTTTATATTTCTAGTAAAGATGATGTTACTGACTTGTTCACAAAACCACTTCTGAAAGATACAACAAGGAACTTTACAGCAGATTTCAAACTCTATAAGTTAGTGAGAGCATAGGAGCAGAAAGAGTAGGATGTCAGAGTAGTAAAAAGTGGACTTTATTTATTTTATTTTTATTTTTCATTTTCATCTTCTTTTCAATTTATTTTTTAGTTTTGAACTTAGGGTTAGGGTTTAGCATGATATTACAAGTCACCATCACAAACTGTTACACAATCATATGATATGATAGAAGATGGTAGAAGAATCTAAAAGAAATGATGTTATATAACATGTTATATATATGTTGACCTTAAGGTAGACACATGGTCATTTAGGATAGGTTAATTACAGTAGTAGCACAGACCACCAATTTAAGTATATGAGGTTGGTTAAGAAAGTGAATCTTATATTAGGATTAACACAAGAGAACTCAATAGAGAACTCTTTACAGGATTGTCTACCTTTTATACTAAAGGCACATGGTCCATGCTATATACTCCTAGCCTACCCTAAACAGCCATGTGTATACCTTAAGGCCAATATGCATTGTGCACATTGTATGACATCATCCTTCTAGTACCTTCTATGCCTTTCTTCTTGTGTCACATGACTAACCCTAACTCTAAGTTCTATAAATAGAGTAATACAAAATAAATAGAAAATAAAATAAAATAAGAAAGAAAATGAGAAAAGACTAAGTCCACACTTTTCATTCTTGACAGAAGTGATAAGTAGATAAGAAAAGGAAAGAGGTAGAGATATGAAAAGTGGGGGATAAAGTGATATTGAGTACAAAAGATTTGGTGTTCAAGGAGTGGCCAGTGAAGAAATTAGTAGATTGATATGTTGGTCTATATATCATTGATAAAGTAGTTTTTACTAATGTAGTCAAACTACGACTACTAACTTCAATGAGAATTCATCCAGTTGTAATTGTCAGTCAAATAGTATGATACAAGGAACAAGTAGGGGACAGAAGGTAGAAGAAGTGAAACCAGTGGAGATAGAAGAAGTTAAAGAATAGGAAGTAGAGAAAATATTAAATAAAAGAAAAGTGAGGGGAGTAGTGAAGTATCTGGTATGATAAAAGAGATTTACAGTGGAGCATGATAGTTGGGAAAGGAAAGAATATTTGGAGAATGCAAAAGAAGTAGTAGCAGAGTTCAAGGGAAAGATAAACATAGAAGTAAGGAGACAGGAAAAATTAAATATAGTAGAAGAAAGAGACTTCAGGAGAAGGGAGTTACCAGGGAAATATATAGCAAAGATGTTGTATGGCTGGGATGATGAAAAATTTGAAAATGAATATTTGAGGAAGTTAGAAAGAAAGTAGAAGGAAAAAAACAAAACAATATGTGGAGAAAAAGCAAGTTTCTCTAGAGTAGGAACCTTGAAGGGGGAGTAATGTCAGACTCACAAAAAGTGGACTTTATATTTTATTTCTCTTCTCATTTTCTATTTTCTTTTCTTTTCTATTTATTTTCTATTTTGGAACTTAGAGTTGGAGTTTAGCATAACATTACAAGTCACCATCACAAACTATCACACTACAATACTGTTATTGTCACATAATCACATGACATAATAGAAGACAGTAGAAGGATCTAGAAGGAATGGTATTATATAATATGTTATATACATAGTTATTTAGGGTATGTTAAAGTAGTAAAGCACAAACCATTAGGTCTTAGTATATAAGGTAGACAATCTTATACAAAGTTCTCTATTGAGTTCTCTTGTATTAACCCTAATATAAGATTCTTCTTATTGACCAACTCTAAGGTCTTTGAGTTGTAACACTTGTGATATCTGTTATGATTCAATGACCTTAAGGTTGATCAAAGAAAGGAACCTTATATCAGGGTTAATATAAGAGAACTCAATAAAGAGCTCTGTACAAACTAGTCTACCTTATATACCAAACTAGGTGGTCTGTGCTAACTACTTCTCTAGCCTACTCTAAAGACCATGTGTTTGTCTCAAGGTCAACATGTGTTCTACATGTTGTATGATGTCATTCTCTAGAACTTTCTACATTCTTCTATGTATCTCATGACTTTGTGACTATGTCATCTGATGTGACTGATATGTGAGAGTATGATCTTGTCACTCTAACCCTAACCCTAGGTTTACAGAAAAGAAAAATAAACCCAAAAAGAAAAAGAAAAAGAGATTAAATAAAAAAGCCAACATTCAAACTTCATATGTCTGACAATATTAGACTACTTAGTGTACTATTGACCATCTTTGTTAGAATTACAGAAGTTAGACTTGTTTTATTTTCATTCTCATTTTTATTTATTTTATTATTTATTTTCTATTCTTGGATCTAGGGTAGGGTTTAGCATAACATTACAGTCACATGATCACATTTTACATAGAATGTTGTAGAAGGTTTTAGAAGAAATAATGTCATACTGTATATTATATATACATTGATCTTAATGCAAATACATAAGCATTTAAGGTAGGCTAATTGTAGTGAAGCATGGACCATTAGTCTAGATATATAAGGTAGACAATCCTATACAGAGCTTTCTATTGAGTTCTTTTGTAATCAATCCAATCTAAGATTGTTCTTCTGACTTAACTCTAATCTTAAATTCATAACAATCTTGGTTAGTAATTGTCACAACAATATATATAGATCTTTCAAATTTCTTTAATTTAAACCTCTGCTTTTCAGAGAACTCCAAACTTATAACTAACTTTATCATACTACTATCCAATAATACCTCTGTTATCACTCCTTTCTATATATCAATTATTTCTAATCCAATTTTTACTGTTACTTCTCTTAATAATTCTTTTTCTGCTGTCTTTCTTAGTTCCACAAGTTCTTTCTTCTTTTATTTTCTTTCTTCCTTCAACTTTTCTTCTCTCAAAACTATCTTTTTATCTTTCTTACTTTTGGATCTCTCTAAGTTTGGAATACTAGCTTACATTACTTGACTAGCTAATATATAGAACTTATTATAAGAGCTTAATCAAGGACTACTAGACTCTTTTTCTCTTTTAAATTGTTCTCAGTATTCAAATTGTTCCTGTACTCAATTTTCCTTTCTTAGCCTACTATACTTCAATTTTTACAATTTTTTATAAGATAGCCAAATTCTCCACAACTATAGCAATTCCTCCTTCTGTCCACATCTATTACATAAGGATTCCTTCTTATTTCTCCTCCTTTTCCTCCTTGTCTTTGCAGAGAGTTTCTGACCACTACTATATTTGTTCTTTCTACCTCTTCTATTAAAGCAGGCTCTACCAGCACCTGCAAAATCTTATGTCTCCTTGGCCAAACTTAGAGCTAAGACAGTTGTTGTCTTTGTGTCCTACCAACATTTGCTAGTATGTTCACCCTTAGTGCTTAAGCTCCTATCTCTCTTCTCCCTCTCAATCTTTCTTTTTCTCTCTTACTCTTCCTCCAATGTCTATCCAAATTTGTCACCCTCTCATATCACTGTTTGATACTTCTGGAGAGAATACTTTACTTCTATCAACTTTCTTCTAATTATTCCATTTATGTTATGAACTAAGGTCCTTAGGGTTGGACAATAGAACAACTCTTGTATTGAGTAATATAAGAGAACTTGATAGAGATCCCTTTACAAACTAGTCTACCTTATATACTACTACAGATGGTCCGTGCTAACTACTGTGCACCCTACCCTAAACAACCATGTGTAGTATATGAGGTCAACATGTGATATCCATGTTATATGACATCATTTGTTCTAGACTCTTTTACTTTGTTCTCTGCATCTCGTGATCTAACCCTAACCCTATGTTCTAAAAATAGAAAAATAAGAAAATAAAACAAAATAAAAATAAAAATAAAAAATAAAATAGAAAGAAACTAAGTCCACCGTTTGTAAACTTAACAATTTATCTCTCTCTTGAATTTCTCAATCAACAGTCTCTCTTTATACTCATTTTCTCTTGCTGCCCTCCTAAGTTCTTGTACAAACTCCTCCATTGTTTTATTTCCCTGCTCTACTTTCTTTAATTCTGCTATTTTCATTGTTTCATTGTCTCTACTGCTGGATTCTTTCTTTAAGTCTGCTAAAAACCCCTACTATTACATAACTCAAACTCCTACTTTCTAGATTCTTCATAATATTCTTCTTCTATCTAATTCTCTCTGGACATATAACAATACTCACTGTATTTGTTCTTTTACCACTATATTTTTTATCTTCATTCTGATATAAAGCCTGCATGTCATCAAGAAACCCAAAACTTTACTTACTTCTCTATTGAATGTTTATGGTTTGGCCACTTCTATATTTAACCCAGTATTGGGTTAAGGAATCTTCACTCTACTACTTCTCCTACTCTTTTTGCCAGCAATACCTGGATCTGTGCTTGTATTGCTACCAATTGTTTCTGCTACTACCTAATAATTTATTATAAGTTATGTTAACTTATGTTATAATAGATGAGGAGAGAGTCAATTGAGGTAGATAAAAAGTAGTAAGGGTATGGGAGATGATAATGTATAAAGAGATAGAGCAGAACTAGTGCTGGTTTCTTCCTCAGACTTGTATTTGGAACTTGAATCTATTTCTGTAAGTCCACCTCACACTGTCTACTAACTACTTCAACTACAACTACTGTCTTAAGAAAAATGTAAATGATTTTGGCCTAAGAAGACTATTCTACTCTAGACAAGATTTTAAAAATATCTATTGTTCTCTTATGTATACTGGTCATAAGAGAATTAGCAGCACAGAGCTGATAATAGAAAAATATATTGAACATTTCTACACAAGGTAGTATGTTCCTAAAGCACTAGTAGGCTTTAATGTAATAAGAATAGCTAGACTTTTCCTACTTAACTAGTATACTCCTTTATACTTAGAGTCTAGCAATGCTTCTTGACTAAAGATAGTATTGTCTTTGGTTGAGGATGGTAAGAGAGTAAGAAAGAGAATCCTATATTAGATAGTCTCAAAAAAGAGTATTGAGTTCTAATGTTATAACTTAAGTCCTTAGAGTAAGATAAAAGATATACTCTTTATTAAAAAGATAGTAATGATAGATGATGAGTAGTATTAATAAGAACAATTGATGATTGATAATGATTGATGTTGTTATCTAAGGTCTAATCCTTAAATATAAAAGTATTTATATGAAATAGTGATGGTCTGTATACAAGCCATTTCCATCACATGATCAAAACTCATACCTGGTGAGGCTGTTATTGTCAGAGTTGAAGACAATGGACTTGGTTTCTATTTTATTTTCTCTTATTTTCCTTTTATTCTCTTAATTTTTATTATTAGAAGAGGAAGACAAAGTGTGACACTGTCACAGGAGTCACATTCTCATGTGATGCAGAGAAGGGCATAGAAGGTTCTGGAACAAGATAAAGTCATACAGCATGGCAAAAGCATGTTAGCCTTATGAGTGAAGTATAGTCTTTAGAGTAGATTAGAATTAACTTAGCATGGACTATCACCAAAAGGTATATAAGATGGACTAGATTGTAGTAGGAACTCTATTGAGTTCTCTTGTATTACTCAATACAAGAGTGTGCCTCTTACTCAACACAAAGTTTATATCAAGAACGAAAGAAGTGGACTTAACATTTTCTTATTTTCTTTTCTTTTCTTTTCAATTTATTTTCCTTTATTCTATTTTTAGAACTAGAGTTAGAGTTAGAGTGACAAGATCATGCTGTCAC
>Ga0157364_1004510_pt1 | contig 13933 bp, 3 predicted proteins | sample AttsexASBM2_FD_111476 | JGI IMG/M metagenome (GOLD analysis project Ga0157364, IMG submission 111476) | Fungus gardens microbial communities from leaf cutter ant in Ribeirão Preto, State of São Paulo, Brazil - Atta sexdens ASBM2 | ecosystem: Host-associated > Fungi > Mycelium > Unclassified ... | reverse complement strand
TGAGTGCGTGCGTACGTGCGTGCGTGCGTGCGTGCGTGCGTGCGTGCGTGCGTGCGTGCGTGCGTGCGTGCGTGCGTGCGTGCGTGCGTGCGTGCGTGCGTGCGTGCGTGTATAATTTCAACACTTGTCTTTTCATAGTCTTCATTCCACTAAAATGTATGAGTGTGTACAATGTGTGGATTTGCATTAAAATAAATTTAAATGATCAAAACAGTCTTCAAAATGACAATAAAATACAACCTGACGCTATCAGAATGCTAGGCTTCGATTTTCTTTATAAACTCCTTGTGATTGGGCCTTTCTGATCTTTTCGATATATGTTAGTAGTAGAACAGTGCTAGCAGTAAATTTACAACACAGCCTAAGTGAAGTACTTTGCTACTGTTAACAGCTGATGCGATTGGCGCATGTGCATCTTCAGCTCCGAGTGAATTCGATCTTTCTCGATTTTTCTCGAGTTAAATTTATCGAAGAATAAGAAGGACTATTGTAAAATTGTATTTATTATTTTCGATTTATTATGTTATTCAACTTTTATTAAAACGAGAAATTTCCGATTTTTTAGCCCATATACAGATTACGCTTTTATCAATAAATGCACACTTGTATTTTTGGAATTCTATGAACCAGTCTCATTAACTCCAATTAACCGAATTAGTCGATCGTTTGTTCGCGTCGCATGCTCCAACATATTCTAATATGCTCTTACTCATTCCACAGCTCTTACTCATTCCAATGCAGTTGATAGAGTAAGTAGCAACTGTGGTAGGAGCATGTTGAAGTTTGCGATGCTTAACAAATCTTAAGTGTCAACTGTGATTGATCAATTCTGTTGAATAGCAAATGCGATTGGTCAGTTTCAAATAATCGGTTGATTAAGTTAATTGAAGTTAATGAGCCGATCCTGTAGTATCTAGGGCCATGCTCGTATATTAGTCAATTGACTGCCAGACTGGAAATCTATAGTTCCCGTCACGTATACTATATTCTGTTCAACGAGAGAATGACTTCGGTTTACGAAGTATATAGCAAGCGATGTAACGCTGTACAACGCTAGGAAGATCTGCGCAAAACGGATGAGTTTCCGTTCGATCCGAGGTCATTCTCTCGTTAAACGGAGTATATACTGTATTGATAACTGGCAGTAATATATGAACACAGCCTAGATAATGGGTGTTATACTGTGTCTGTGTTCTTGCTGAAAAGCATTCAATATCAACATGTGCATATCAACATGTGCCAATGCATGATGCATTATGCACTTAATATTACTGTTGCTAAGTTTATTCGAAAATTATTCCTTATATTGCAATTTTCTCAATATTTTAACTGTAATCTGGGCTTTTTTGTATCTTCTTTCATCACTTGAAAATTCTACTTTCTGTACTCCCCGAAAATCTTCTAGTAAAAGAAAAAAACTTCTAGAAAAAAATTTAATAAAATTTTAAATAAATTGACAATATTAGTTAATATGCAGTTTCCAGACAACATCGGTTGTATTCCAAAATTCACTGCCAGCACTGAAAGTTTACAGTTTACATTACGTATATACTATATATTTTCAGCACTTATATAGCAGTGAATTTTGGAACACAGCCATCATGTTCGGAACAAAATGCGAACATAAAACGTCTCGAAAACATTTTAATAATTGTTTTAAAACGTCTTATAATACAATGTATAATTTAAGGGGATGCTAGAGTCAAATTGTTGGGACTTTGCAGATCGATATAAATCTTCGAATTTACTGAACGAAATAAAAAATCCTTTTACAGGATTAAAGTACAGACGCTAAATTTGGTAATGCTGCAATAGATTTTATATTCAAATAAAAAAAAAGTAAAATAAAAACTTACATTTTTTTTCAACTTGTAGAGCTGCAGTCATTTGACGTAGATGTTTCCTTAATACAAAAATTTTATAGCTCGACTAGAGTGGGTATAAATCCGGATTTACAAGGTTCCGAACCGGGTTAGCTTAGTTCATTTTTTTCCCTTATTAACTGTCATATACTCGTAACCAATAGAAGCCAGTAGCTAAGTTTAACGGCCGATGGATTCGGAACATTTCTCAGTTTAGTTACGGAACTGCCAACATCTAAGGAAAAAAATAAGCTAAACTAATCCGATTCGGAATACACAATAGGTGATTTATGGTGCGGTCCTATGGTGTGGAATTGGCGCAATGTGGAATGACGGAACTCGTAATTGGTCATGACTTCATTCCGCCGGTTCTGCCGTTTGAGCAAATTTATTTCTTTTGCGAATTCCGCCGATGCCTACATGTGTGCGTGTACATATGTATACTTATAAAAACTAACCTCGTTAAGCTTAGTTTAAATGAAGAAAATTGTCTCCTACAAGCGCATTAATCAATATACTGAGGCATATTCGGATTCCTATCTGGATGTTCTCCAGATGTTATGTCATCCTTGTTTAACATTATATGTAACATATATGTAACATTATATGTGGTAAATGACAAGAATGGAATGATAATGGAATTTCAACATAATCTTGAAGGTAATTAATTAAGTCAGATAAATACGGAATGGTCAGAACACGAATGTCGTATATATATATATATACAGAAAGGATCAATGCAAGCCAATGACAAACGCTATTCCGGTGGATCTAATGAAAGTGATCTTCTTGGTCAACTCTAATTGCGCATTCCGGAAATTCCGCGCCATGGGACATAGGAAAACACTTTTAGCGGAACGGAATCAACGAAATGAAGCCACGACCAAGCGTTCCGCATTACACCAATTCCGTACTATGGGATGGCATCCTTAAGCCGGTTTTACATTAGTTACAAGCTGATCGCAAGTTTGTTGCGACAGCCAATCTGAAGCTTGCATTACCTTGATTTTAAACGAGGCTTAAAACTCTGTCTCTGTCTCTCTTTCGTATTAAAACGAGACAGACAGAATTTTAAGTCTCGCTTAAAGTCAAGAGGTTTGTTCGCGTCGCATACTCCAAATTAAAAAGAAAGTACTTAGATTACAAATAAGATGACGGCAGTCATCAGTGTAGTTGGATTCATGTGCTAACATTCAGTGACACGAAGGACAAGTGTTACCTAATCTAATCCGTGAGATTACTCGAGCGGGTCGGAGTGTATGGTAATTGCCCTCGGTTCAATTACGCACAGCCAATCACAGCGCTTAAAACAAATTAAAAAAATTTCCTAAGCAAAAGTTGGTGTGATTGGCAGTGGACAATTGCTACAGTGCACAATTGCTCCCAGCGGACATGTCTCGTTTTATTTTGAATATTTTATGTTACCTCGATTTATTTGAAGTGTTTTTGTACAAAACAAATACATTTTTAATAAATAAATATAAAAGTTATATTATATTTTATTTTATTTTACTTTTTTATTTTACTTAATTTATTTTATTTATTTATTTATTTTATTTTATTTTATTATTTTATTTTATTAATATTATATTATATTATGTTATATTATATTTTTATATCAAAAATGCCTTTATTAAATGCGTTTTTATATAAATGAATCTGAAATACTTTTTTCGATACAGTACGTTTTCAATCATAAGGATATATCCATACGACTTGCATAGTCGCATAAACGTATGCATAAAGAAAATTATTCAATCACATTTTACGTGTGTCTATATAGGAGAAATGTGATTGGATAATTTTCTTTATGCATACGTTCATGTGGCTATGCAAGTTGTGTGGATATATATCTTTATGCATGCATGCGTAACATGCTCCAACTGTACCACCTCCTGAGGAGGTGAGGTAAATGGAGCACGTTTTTAATTGATCTATGATATGCTCTAACACGAACATCTATATTGTGTTTCAAAATTTATTGCTAGTACTGAAAGTCTATAGTTTACGTCACGTGTACTATAAGTTTTCAGTACTAGCAGTAAATTTTTAGCAGTCTTAGTCACCATATTGATTCCGGTGACGCGATTAAAGACATAAGCATATGAACTCTGAACGAAGACTCGGAATGGTAAAATCAAAGCAATAATTGAGTCTAGCAGTAAGTGTTCGATCTTTCAAGAGATGATGTGCAATATGTTAGACAAGGACAGACAAACGCGTTGAGTGAGACACAATGATGTGTAATAAATATAAGAAATGAAAGATGTCACTATTATCGAATTTTTGGAATTTAAAAGTCTGTATTATCAATCTCGATTAAGTTCAGCCGCATTGCTTTAGCATCCCTTTAAAAATTAATTATTTGCTAATTGCTAATGAATAATTCTACCAGATAAGTTAATCATTGGTCGAGTTAATTGTCGAATCTGAAAGTCACTAATTTTGACTTAAGGTGGCATCGTGTCGTAGACATCGTGCGACATCTGCAAACGGAATATACGGAAACGATATTCATTCGCCAATATTCGCGAGGCTGTCGGAAGTTGGATTCTTGGGTCGTTTAGACACGTAGATGTTCCGAATAGGTGGACTGCTGACTCCTGCGATTGTTTGTTGCCGTCACTGACGTGTAGATCACCACTGGAGTATCCTGTGCGTCGTCGTGCGGAGCGTGCAGCATGTAAGCGTAATTAAAGTTCGGCTCGCCTGATTTAGATCAGGCCTTCATGATACGAACACAGCGGTGTCATCTGGATGACGATGTAATTTACCTGACTAAATCGTGTGACGTTGCGCTGCGTACGGAGAGAAAAAATTGCTTACACACGTTGTAGACATCGGATTCGGAATCGAAATTCTTGCTCGTTGTCGTTCATGCGTCAACGGCTCGTGAGTTCATTTCTCATCCAAAAAGAAACTTTCCTGTAAAAAGCCTGCCACTTTCACTTTAGAAACGCGCAATGTTTTCGATACGCAAAGGCGCACCTTTTTTTTTTTTGATTGATGATTCTATAGGTCTGCATATTTCCATGCTTATTTAAATAAATTTAAAAAACGGTAAAAAAGGTTTCTTCCGAAATTCAACAATATTAATATTTCTTGAGAGACGATCTTGAAATTAGGTGAAAATTATAAAAGTGAATTCCCTAAAATATTTGTAATTTTATGTATTGGTTAACATCTTATGAATTTGTTTTCACTTTTGTAATTTTTAAGATACACAATTGACTCTTAGATGTTGATCAATGAAATTATAAATATTTCAATAAATTCCAGTAAATTTGCTCACTTTTGTAATTTTCATCTTGTTCCAAGATACATAATCAACCCTAAATTCTATTAATATTTCCACTGAGAGGAGAAAGTTGCATCAGTCTAGAGATTGATTGTATATCTTGAAACAAGATGAAAATCACAAAATTGAGCAAATTTATTAGATATTGATTAATAAAATTGTAAATATTCTAATATATTTGCTCATTTTTATAATTATTACTTTGTTTTAAGATATATAATCAATTTCAAGGAAATAAGTTTTCAATGCAAACATGTTTTGTATACATATTGATATAATTATTTTTTTACTCATGATTTTTTTAAATAGTTTTTTTACTTTTATTTCTGTTCCTTTTTAGCTTCAGGATGGTGGATAACGTAAGCAGCGGATCCAGCGACTCGTCGCCACAAATCGAAAAGGGATGGCCAGCCCTGAAACAGCATATTGTAGACAATAAGATTAAATTTGGATTATGGGTCACCAGACTCTTCACCATAATATTCACCATTGGTTACATTATTCCTATATTTGGGTACTTATATCTTTCATAACTTTAGAGCTAGAACTTACTTTTTATGAATTTCCTTAATCCAAGCAGAACAACAAATCTTGATAATGTCAAAATGGCATTAAAATGAAACATAAATGATTGAAAAGTGACTTTTCATAATTATTTTGAAGTCATTTTGATGTAATTTTGATGATAACTTGTGTCCTGTTTGAGAATCTGTTGGAATCTGTCAAAACATAATTATTAGTTAGTGACATTAGGTCTATGGAATCCATTAATATAGTTGATCTACAAGATAGGAAGATCACTATATAGTAGAGCTGAGATATTTGAATATATATATTTGAATATAGAATGACATATTTTAAAGCATGAAATAATATGTATGACAATATAAATAATATATATTCCTTTTCTATTTCTCTTATAATTCTCTTATAATTCTTTTGTTACTAAATTTTTTAACTTTGTCATGTATTGAAATAGATATAATAATAATATCTGAAATAATATAATAATAATAATAATGAATTATAACAAATCTTACTCAAAAAAAAAAACTGAAAGATTTTAAAAATTGTTACATTTTTATCCTTAAGGCATTAATTTCAAAGAACTTGAAATTGAGGAAAATGACAAAAAAGAATGAATGTTAAGAATTTAGTTTTAACAAGAATAATCCTAATTTTTGTGCAAATGTAACATAAAAAAATAGAATTGTTTGATATTTTCTACAAAGAGATCTATTAGATGGATTCAATAAACCTATCATTAATTCCAAAGGGATATAATTGAGCGAATCAAATAGCCTTACCTCAATCTCAGAGAATTAAATTACGATTTTGTTTCAGGAATCCCTATAATATATATTATAAGGTATTAATGAATAATGCAGCAACTAGTGCATTACGTCTACATCAAAGAGTTCCCCGCGTTCAGCTCACGAGACAATTTTTGGAAACGTTGCTGTTGGAAGATTCGTGCCACTATTTGTTCTATTCCTTGATATTTTTGTACGCGGCGCCAGTTACATGTATCCTTCTCATATTTATATAGTCTGTTCAAGTAATTTCTTAAATATTTCATATCGCTCTCTTAATTCAAAAATGATAACTAAAAAAAATGTGACTTTCAAGTTATTACCATGAATGAGCTAAGTACAAAATTAGCATATCAGACATTAATAATTAACTTAACTTCATAAAAATCATCACAATGGCACAAATAAAAAAGGATAGTTTAAAAAAAATCGCAATTTAAACAGATTTTTTTAAGGATCAAAATAATAATAATGATAGAAATGACATTTGATTGTATTAAAAATATATTTTTTTGTCGATATCTATTTTGATTAGTTTTAATTTTCTGTCAAGTTAAAAAATAATTTTTTCCTTTCCTGAAAACTGAATTTTTTTATGTCATTTTTGAGGTAAAAGAGCGAATTATTTTAATAATAATAAAATTGATAGAATCCTGAACTAATTCGTATACAGTGGTGCTCACACCAGTTTTTCTTTTTGCTCTGATGCATATGGCTAGTTATTCTCTCACATTGCTAGATGTAAGTAAACAGACTGATTATGCAATATGTACATATGCAAAAAAATTATACGATTGTCTGCATAATCATAATAAGAATGTAAGTTGAACTTGTGATCTCTGTCTCAGTGTTTAGGACATAATAGCTGGTGGGGCGCTCGTCTGTTAATATCTTTGGTGGAATTTCAATCACGGAATATTCTTCGTCTGTGTGCTCTATCGGAAATCATCATCTTGCCATTTACCGTTCTTTTAGTATTCACGTATGTATTAACGATTAATTATGTTCTTTGTCACTTTAGTGAACTGCTTAAAATTTTTATTAAATATATTTACTTCATTTTAAGTCTAACAAGTGCTAGTATACTAGTTTAGCTACAAAGAACAGACTTATAGTCGTATCCATGCAATATAAATTATAATCGAGAAATAATATTGCGATTTTTAAACATCTCTTTCTTATATTTTTTTTTACAGAGGACGCGCCGGTTTACTGACTCCCTTTGTCTATTATCAGTTTTTGAAACTACGTCTTGCATCTCAAAGAAATCCATTCACGCGTAATGTATTTTATGAACTCAGAAACGGATTGAGTTCGGTGTCGAAAAAACCGGCTGTGCCGGACATTGTTCGGAGGATGATTGACGGTCTGCTTTCTCTGACCCAACAAATGGCGCCAGTGCGTCAATAATATCTATATTATTTACGATATTAAATTCTTCAATTATTTCTCATATTGTCTCTCAAAGACAGATCTCCTAGGGTTCTAGGGTCCACTCAGCGACGCTTTCATGAATTAATGTTAGCGCAAAGTGAGTGCAGACACAAAAATTCATAGTGAATGTTATGTGAATTACATGATTTGAAATATCTGTGAAAACAATCAAATTATGTGAACAATTTCTTACTTTAACAGTTATGCTCATTTACTAAATGTTAAGTGAAAATGTGAGGATTTGTACTAATTATAAATATAAAATTTATAAGTTTTAAAGATTTAACCTAACTCTTAATAACTTTACTAAATTTTGGATTCTATTTTTTAGTCTTAAATTTAATGGTCATTTTACAATAAGCCATTAGTCATAAATCAGAAGTTAGAAGCTAGAAATTGACAACTGTAATTGATCAATTCCAGCTTCTAATTTCTGATTTATGACTAATGGCTTATTGTAGAAGGCATTACATTTAATAGAAATATAATTATGCACATATATTAACTTTATGATTTAAGTGTAATTTTGAACCATAAATTTGTAACTAGTAAGATAATGGTGTATAATGAAGTTCACTTTTTTAAGGATTAAGGAGTTCAATATTGATTAAGTATCAATTTTTTTTTGATTGATTTCGAACAGTTGTGGTATTGGGGAGTGTTGTGTATAATATCTAATAGTTATTAAAATTTATATTTCTGAATTACACGGAATGGTTGACCTGTCACTTTTTGGGATAAGCTCTGGAATAAGTTTAATGTTTAATATATGTCATATATGTTTATTTACCAATTGTTATTCTAATGTAAATTTGTTTATTTTCTATTGGATATTTGGATATTTATGTTTAAAAATAATTCAGAATGGTTTTATAAATGAAAATAGTTATCGGGTATACTGTAGCAAATATTGTGAAAAATATTAATAAATCTTTTTAAATAAAAAATAAAAATTTCTCTTTTAAGTAGATATTCTTACCTAGCATGAATCCTTTTTTTAATATGTTGAAAAAATATTGGAAATAAAACACAACACAGATCTTATTTTTTGTATTTATTTTTTAAATGCATATAAATGCATTTAAATTACTGTTATACGGCGAGAGGAGCAGGTTGGGGTATGTCTTTTGAAGGTTTCACCTCGGAGATTGGAACTGATGGCGGAACCTCTTCTTTCGGCTCCACAATCGATACATAATCAGGAAGAGGCTTTTTCGGGCCGCTCTTGCCATTGGGATCCCATGGTAGCATAATTTTGACTTTGATTCCCAATACCCCTAAAATATATTACAAATAACACATAGTATAAAAAATACACGAATGACTTCATAAAATAAATTGGATATAAAATGAATATATATATATATATATATATATACATTCTAATATCAAGTCTTTATGAACATATTCAGCAAAATATTTATTTTGAAATTACTAGGAAGTTTTTTTCGTGCTAATTATACTTTTACATCTAGAAGAATAGTCTCAGTGAAAAAAACTTTCCACAGTTGCAAAATAAACATTTTGCTGAATGTGGTCATTACTACATTGGTCTAGTTCCATTGAAACTATCAATTCAATGCAGATTAAATTTAGAAGATTCCATTGAAAGTAAAAACTATGCATTGAAATGGGAGTAAAACAAATACAGTCAAACACATTTCTATCGACTCAAATTTGATTCTACGCTTCAATGGAAATCATTGTTAGCAATCGATGTAATAATCATACCTTGCCGCAGGAGTACATGCCTGGTGGCAGTGTTCACGTACTCATTAGTTGGCTCACCCGAGTGAATCATAAGACCATCAACAAACTTCATCGATTTCGCTCTTTGACCACGTAATTTGCCACTGACGACGACCTCGCAACCTTTCGCGCCAGATTCCATGATAAAACGCAGAACACCATAGCACGCCCTGATAATAAAATAATATTTAAAGAAAATTACAAAAGAAATAATTAGAAATAAAATAAATAGATGTTATTAGGAGTAAGATAAATGAAAAGAAAGCAGATAAAATTCTGACTTGCCTTCGTACAGCAAGACCTCCAATCAACTTGTAACGAAGAGACTCAGCCTGTGCGATGGCACACAGACCACGTGTGGCCACTTTCTCTGCGTACAACTCAACATTCTGAGGTTCTTTGAAGTTGAAACGCTTCTGTACCACAGATGTCAGTTCCCTGATTCTACGGCCTTTTTCGCCAAGTACGCTCTGTGTGTGGGTAGCCAATAAAATAATCTCAGTTCGATTTGGTGTCACTCGGACCTCTACACCAGAATAGCCATCTTCGGCGAGTTCACGAGTCAAGAACTCGTTCAACTCTGCTCTGAAGACACCATCGCCTACAAACTAAAAATAAAAAAAAATCTGAAATATCACATCTATAAAACACAAAATTTCTTTACATTAAATAGCATAAATATATATTTAATTTATTTAGACTATCCATTAGATTTAATATAAATAATCTATTATATTTAAAAGAACTGTATCATAAAAGTTTGTAACAGGAGTAAATTGTTATATTGCTTATTATACAAGTGGAAAAGTAAATAAAAATTAATTAATGGAAGTTTATATTAATTTATTTTATAGGTTATACTTGAAATAAATATAATGCAAACACAAATAAGTAATTTCAGGATATTACAGAGAAAAATCACAATATACCGAATTCCATCTACTAGAAATATATACATTTTAAGTAATTCTGAAAAAGAACATGTGAGTTGAGAAATCCACGCGAGAATGACGTTGGAATCCATGACATCCGCGGACCGCAATGATCGCGTTCATCAAATTTTCGGCGAAATATCGCCGCACAAGTTTCCCGCATTGCAACAATGAGAATATTTTTGCGTATTGCACATGATAAATTCTGAAGATCGCTAACCTTCCTTTTCTTAGATATTGAACGGTTCTCCATCACTGCCTCATATTTTAGCGAAGCCAACGAAAGAAAGGGATCAAAAAGACCTATCTAGGGGAGAAATCTGGAGAAGTCGATCGAAGCGCATGCGCCACGTATTGAATTCATCAATGGGGAAAAAACCCTATTAGTGGCGCCATCTATTACAACGTATTATTGATTACTGCTATTGTTGATAACAACATATTATCAATTATGAAATCGATCTACATATACAGAGAGGAACCTGAGAGTAGCCATCTTAATCTAAAAACATCTTATATTGTGCAAACTGTTATCATGCTTTATTAAAGACAATTACTACTAAGGCTTTATAAGCGTAAAAATTTTATAAAAAGAGATGGAAGTATTGATGGATTATATTATATATGTTTAATTTATGTAAACTAATAAAATTTATTAAAAGGGATTAATTTTTAAAGAATATTTAATTTAATTCTGTACATATATTTTTAATATTATTTATCTATAACGATGCTCAATTGATAATATATTCTATGATGAACAGCAGACAGCAGTAAATAACATGTAATCATCTCAATAGAAGGCGCCACTGACATGATTTGTTTCATACAATTGTCTTGGGTGAATTGCAGCCATCTGATAATTTTTAATTAAAAAAATGCATAGATATTACAGATCTAATAGACATGAACCAAATGACTGTACTTTTTTCTACTGGCAATTCAAATGGCGATTTAAAATGGCATTTATAATTAGAATTGCATGATGCATTTCTGTACATTGTTTCTTGATTTCTTTTATTATTTCCAAAACATTGAAAATATACGTACTTATTTAATTTTGTAGAATTTTAGAATGAGCTAAAATACAAGCTCACTAAATAATAAAAACAAGAATCCATTTTAATTTTTTCGACTGATTTTTTTTAAAAACCTTCTTTGACAAAAATATTAAAAAAGATAATAGTTTATTGTCAATATTTTTTAAATCATCATTTGCTTTTATAAACTCTCCATTGAAAAATTATAATAAGATAAAGTTTTAAAATTGATTGAAAAAGAAAACATTTTATAATTTTGTTAAAGATTATATTTCACTGTTCATTACTTAAATGTTACAAATGTCTTAATTAAGTCAAAATAATTTTAAAACAAAAAAATTTTTTAATTAAATTTTTCTTCTCAACTAAAGAATCGATCTTGTCAATTAAAGAATCGATTCTGAATTGTTTCCTGAGTCGGACCGATCGAAATCGATCTATTTAGAAATCGGGGCTGAATAAATAGATCTGTTAAAAATCGATTCAATTATAAAAAATCATATTAATTTTTAATAGTATGATATAATTTTAATAAAAGCGATAAAACAATTAAAATACGATTTTGATTTGTCTCTATATAATTTAAAATAATTTTAATTAAAAAATTTAGAGGAGTTTAACAACTCCCATAGTTATTAATTACTAACGTAATGTCGCATAAACGTCGCGTTAAATTAGATTTCATAATTAGTGTTATAAAATTAAATTTAACTAGCATTTATACATTTTATAATAATTAGTTAATAACTATGGATATATAAACTCTAATTAATGGTGAAAATAGACATGGCGTAAAAACAGAGTACGCACACAACATGCTTTTGTGTCATTTAAAAATTAAGATAATAACAACCGCTAACTACAGAGCATAGCTGCGTTCAGAAATTTCATCCGAGTGCATCCAAATATCATCTTTTATCTTTGTTTAATATTCGATAAGCAACAGAGATAAAATGATATATCTTGAATTCTTAAATATAATTCTGCGATAATAAAAATTACTGCGTTCAGAAAACAATTAAGACACAAATGACACAATGTTATAAAAATATACAGTATAATATATGTAACATTAAATTATTCATTTTTTATTATTAGTTACTACAATACATTTCAGTACGTGGTAAGAATGGTATGTTACTTGAAAATAAATTAAGGCAATTTTCGATTAAAGAAATCGAAAATCGATTCTCATAAATCGAGCTGCCTTAAACTCAAGATTTGCCAAATCGATTTAGAATATAGACCTTTCGGGGATAAAAAAATTGTTTTTAAAGAATCTAGTCGAAATCTCCGCTAAAGAGTTGTCCACGAGAATATCTAATACTATCGCCATTTTCAAAGATAGCATGCGGTATCCAGATGTTTACTCGACAAGTCTTTAAATACTAGTCATAACACTTGTTATTTGACCACTCTCTACTTATCGCGTCTGCGTCGTCTGTAGCATGACAACACGTACGCACATCACAAACGTGCGTTTTGTCGTCTGCATCATCGTGCATGAAACATGGAATGGCGAACAGTGGTGGTGATAGTGCTGATTGTGAGCCTTTGCTTCTTTATCGTGCCGATCAAAGTAGATTTCGATAAAACTGAGAAGGACGCCGAACTGTTCGCCAACTATATAGCCCGATATAACAAGTCCTATAGGAATGATCCCGCGAAATATGAAGAGCGATTTGAGCATTTTCAGGTAAAGATTTGTCTGTAAACCATGATTGTAGGAATAGCTTAGGCTTAAAAGGTTGCACAACAGCAACCTTGTTGTCCGTTTCGAATTTAACTCATCATTTAGTCTACGTATACATTGACACATTATAATTTAAATTATATAAGTTTCACATTAAGAGATTTTTTAATTAAATGATAATCGCTTATTAATTGCATTCTAATATGTAAATACAACATGCACACATACACGCGCGCGTCTATTATATCACTCGTAATTTTGCTGTGATATGATGTGACACTTTAGCTCTACTGATAGGAAAAGAGTAATGATTATTTTGGAAAAACTTTCTTTGATAAATATGTTAAAGAAGATAATTTATTATCAATATTTTATTATCAATTTATTTACCAATATCTTTTCCAACGTTTAATCATCATTCGTCTTTAAATTCTGAAAAAATTGTAATAAGATAAAGTTTTGAAACTGTAAAAAAAATTCTAAATCTGAATTTTGTTTAAGTACATTTCATTTGTTTATTTAAATATTATAAATGCCTTAATTAATATCTTCGTTAAAGAAATATTAAAACTAAATAATTTTAAAACTGAAAAATTTGTTTTTATTAGATTT
>Ga0157364_1004509_pt1 | contig 13934 bp, 14 predicted proteins | sample AttsexASBM2_FD_111476 | JGI IMG/M metagenome (GOLD analysis project Ga0157364, IMG submission 111476) | Fungus gardens microbial communities from leaf cutter ant in Ribeirão Preto, State of São Paulo, Brazil - Atta sexdens ASBM2 | ecosystem: Host-associated > Fungi > Mycelium > Unclassified ... | reverse complement strand
GTGTAACTACTAGTCTTATATATGAGCTCCTACAATAGAAGATGCTTGGGGTTTCAGTGGGATAATCCCTATTACTCTGAGCAGAGGTTTCAGTGTTGAAACACTGATAGAAGTAACTCTGTCTTGGAAGACTAAGTCAAATAGGAGTATTTTCACTATAGAAGATAGAATACCTAGATGGTTGTAGCACCACCATAAGGCATATTGTGAGAAAGGTGGCTACCATGGAAGGTGGGCTTGTATAATTGGGAGATGATATCACCACAGGGATGTAATTTCCAGACAGGTGGACTTGTATATGACAAGCACTTAATTCACAAATATACAAACATAGTGAACATTATGTAGCACAAGCATTCAAAAACTATAGAAATTTCTAGAAGATCCAAAAATTGATGGAACATAGAGTGTCAGACCAAGCTTAGTTCATACTAGAGCTCCAAATCTCTAACAGATTAGAAAACCTTTAAAGAGACTGTTAAAAAAGCCAAAAAAATTTTCTTTGACAATAAGATTTTAATAACTGTTTTCAGGTGTTTCCATAAGACTTTGTCTGAACCTGATATTGATGAGTTGTTGCATTTTCTAATAGCACTTTTGAACTCTTTCTGAGAGAACAAAGCCCATAACTGGGAGGGTTTTGAAGGAATTTCTTTGAGAACATCAGAATTAATCTGTCAGTTTCATGCAGAGTTGAAAGTTTGATAAAGGGCTTGCTATAAGCTATACAGATCAATATATGATCTTTCATTGTATTAGAGGGCTTCAGATGCTGGCAATTTGTACTTCTTAACTCAATTCATGAGATTCCAAGGTCTATGATTTTACAAAGTAATTTTGTTAATATTAAAGACAGAAAATGTCTCAACAACCTTGTCAATATCACCAACATATGTGTATCACTAGGTCATTGGCCAAAGTACTTCAAGAAGTTATTGTCCATTATCATTCCAAAGTTTAACAAAGCATCATATGACCCTCTCAAGATGTTCAGACCCATCATTTTCCTAAACACATTGGGTAAACTCATTGAGAAGATAATTGGAGAGAGACTTCAGTTCCATGCTATTGTCAACAACTTTATTCATTCCAACCAACTGGAGGACCTCAAACAATATTCTACAATAGATGTAGAAAACTTCCTCATATATCTCATTCATTCAGACTGAGTCAAAAACCTCTACATAAGCACTTTAGTCTTTGACATAGTGCAATTTTTCCCCTCTCTCAACTACCAGCTTCTTTCCATGATATTGGATAAAGCTAGGTTTGACTCAAAATTTCTTCTTTCTTTTTTAACTATTTAATTGGTAGAAAAACTTAATATAGATAGAATGAATTTACTTCATCTTTCTTCTCTTGTAATGTAGATGTAGGTCAGAACTCTGTGCTCTCTCCTATTCTCTCCACTTTATATCTTTCTCCTCTTTTTCACATTTTTGAAAAAAGAACAAAAAATCTAAAAATTCCTATTTCTTTTCTTCTGTTTGTTGACAATGGACTTTTCATCTCTCAAAAAAATCTTTTAAAAAATCCAACTCTATTCTCTATTGTAGTCATATTTATCTTTGATAGGAAACTCACATTCTATTGTCACATTAAACACTATGCCAACAAAGCAATTTTAACTATCAAATGTATGAAGATACTCAGTAATTCTACTAGAGGTCTCTTTCTGATCCAGAAACATGCCCTCTACAGAATGTGTATTCTACCCATAGTTTTATATGGGTTTTCCATATGGTACTACAACAAAGCTCTACTATTGTTCCCACTCAAAGAACTCAACAAGATACAATAGTGAGCAGCATTATAGATACTAGGTACTTTTTGCACTTCTTCATCCTCAGGCATAGAAGCTCTTGTAGGACTTATCCTCATCCACCTTTACCTCAGAAAACTTAGTGGAAGAGCACAATTAAGATCAGCCTTACTTTCATCTAATCATTGTCAAATTCACAAATGGTAGACTTAGTTTTTCTCTATTTTATTTTTCATTTTCATTTTCATTTTGTTTTATTTTCTTATTTTTCTATTTTTAGAACATAGGGTTAGGGTTAGGTCATGAGATACAGAGAACAAAGTAGAAGGGTCTAGAACAAATGATGTCATATAACATGGACACCACATGTTGACCTCATGTCCTACACATGGTCGTTTAGGGTAGGGTGTACAGTAGTGAGCACAGACCATCAGTAGTAGTATATAAGGTAGATTAGTTTGTAAGAAGATCTCTATTGAGTTCTCTTATGTTACTCAATACAAGAGTTGTTTCTCTGTTCCACTCTAAGGACTTGAGACCATAACAATCATGCTATCAAAGGTCTCTTTGAGAGTAGACATACCAACAACTTATCACAATACCAACTGTTGTTAGATAATATAAAGCCTAAACAAAGACTCAAAATCAAGAGCTTCATTATCAATTCACACAATTGTCTAAACTGCATCTTCTCATCATTCAACTCTTTTAATGATGAATTTTCTCTAGGTAATAGGCTCATTAATATTTTCCAAGATAGCATCACTTTTCACTTTGTGTAATGCAAGAACAATAAGAACACTAACTCTCAGCTTTGCAAACTTGATAAACTTATTTTTGAAGAAATAGCAGGTTGGCAATAGTCATTTCTAACACCAGTATCAAAGATAATGTTACTACATCTGTTGCACACATTCATTTATACAACAATCTCATTAAAAAGACTGTCTACCATGCTATCAACATTACTAGTATTGAGGCTGAACTTTTTGCAATTAGATGTGGAATAAATCAGGCCACTCAAGTCCCAGACATCTTTTATATCATTGTCATCATGGATACAATTCATGTAGTGCAAAAAATCTTTGACTTGTCAATCTACCCTTACTAAATTCAATTAATTGTCATTTTGAAGGAGTTGAGGCAATTCTTTGGAAAGAATTCTAGTAGTTCTATTAAGTTCTTGGATTGTCTGTCTAAGAGCAGATAGCCCCTATACACACTTATCAATCAGAATATGAGAAAATTCAAGCTCAATCCTATTTATTCTTGCAAAACATTATGGGATTATAGTAAAAAAGAAGAAAGTAATAGTTGTATCAATAACTGACAGTCATTTTTTTATATATCAGACCGTTATGACTTATGTCCTGTCACAAACTTCATTCAGCTTGTATCTCCACAACTAGTGGACCGATTTTCACAAACTAAGTTATACTGGAAAGCCTCAAATGATGGCTATCCACATATATGTGGGATGCACAAAAGTGACAACAAATGACTGAGATATCAGGCCATCAGCAGCTATAAAAGCTTCGTCTGCTAATATCTCATGAACGGCTGAACAGATTTGCATGATTGAACTTGTGTTGGGAAGTGCTCATCAATTAGTTTACAACAATATATGATGCGTCTCAAAGAGATAAGTATTGGTAGAGATACAAACATATCAATATAGTAACATAATTAGTTACCTTTTAAAATTAGCCTGGCAGCTGCTATGACAGATGACAGCTCCCATCAGGTACAAGTTTTGATCATGTGATGGAAACAGCTTGTGCATGGACCATCACTCTTTTGTATATATATCTCTATATCTGAGGGCTAGACCTCAGACTTAACAATGTCAATTATTCTTGTTGATACTTTTCATCATCTGTCAATCATCATATCCTTATACTGAACCTCTGAAACACTATTCAGCTCAAGTATCACAACCAGTGAGTAGCTTATTTGTGATAGGCTAAACCTCAGACTTAACAACATTAATTATTCTTGTTGATACTACTCATTATTATCTCCTTATACTAAACCTCTAAAACACCACTAAGTTCAAGTATCACAATTAGTGAGTAGCTTATTTGTGATAGGTCCAAGAGTTATGTTACAACCTTAGCCTTGGCTCAGGTTACAACTTAGACAAAGACTTGAGAAAGATATAGAAGTATGATCAATTGGTAAAGCATAAGGATACATGATAGTATCTATGCTATATATACTACAAGCCTATAAGGAATGTGTTTGCAATACACAATATATACAAGTCATAGAATATGAGTATGAAGCAAGAACACCATACCTACTACATGAGGTGCTGACTGAGATACTTATAGCATAGCTAATCATATTGTCATTGCTCTTGACCTTAGTCCATGCTGTATCCAGGAGGTGTTAATCATAACAATATCCCTGTTTTAGCATTTATGTCCCCATGAATTATACCAAGACCTCTAATTCTCCTACCACATATATGGCCACTGTCTTCTTGTTAGGTCCAATAATTACATGTCCTTGGTTGTCAATAACAATGAAATACGGTTCACGAGATAGACCTTCTTGAAATATTACAATTGGGTAACTGTTTCTTGATGTTTCAGTATTATATTTTTGGTCCACAAAAGCCATTGCAACTTCCTTCCAGAACTCAGTGTCTTGTTCTCCTCTTGATTTAAGTGATTGATAGTATGGTGGTGGTTGGAAAATCCTCATCTGTGTTGGTGCCTGGACAAACTTCATGTATTTGTAAAGATTGTCAACTTCATCATTCATAAAACTGGATTTGCTTGATGAAGATGTTGTCTTAGAAACCTTATAGGGCTTGATTAGTATTACTTCTTCTTCTTCAATCCTTCCTTCCTCTTTCTTTATCTTTTCCTCTGCATATAACTCCTATATTTCTCAAATATTATCATCCACATAGTTATTTCCTCTTCCTTTGTATATGTTCAGTTCATCGGCTAACATTCATTGGATCTGAAACACTTGATTCTCCATATCACTTTGAATCAAATATCATAAGTCTTCCAATACCCCTGCGATATTGGTTGCATTGACAGTTCAATTGTTAATACTGGCTGTTAGAATTGAGTCTTCCATTTCCATCATTGTTATATTCATTTCTACTATGATCTTTAGCATCTCCTTGATTTGTCTCTGCACATCAATCATTGCCTCCAGACTCTTCAATGTCTTGTGATATATTCTAGTCCAATTGTCCCTCTCTGCTTTCATTATCCTAGCTTCGTCCATGTTGTTCAATTTCCTAGTAATATATAGGTTTGGAGAGGTAGGTGCCATCAAATAGTTGGTGGGTTGGTAAGAAATTTGGTTTATTTGATGGTGTTGATTCTGTTGAAATAGATTTTTACTCTCCTCCTTTATAGGTTTTGACTCAAAATTCTTGGCCAATAATCTTCAATTGCCCTTTTTGCATGAGACAACACTATTTCAGCTATCCACTAATTATGTTCATTTCTATAACCTTTCCAGTGTACCAGGTATTGAGTTTCCCATCTCTTCTTTCAGTATTTTCTAATCTCTTTTACTTCATACTCTTCTTCCTCATTGATAATCTCTGGTAATGGTGCTGGTTCTACATGTTGACTTTTGTATTGTAGTTCTTTATATCATGTCAACAGGTCTTCATTAAAGACATCATAAATCATCCATCCTTCTGGAAGTTAGCTGAAATGCTCCTTGACCAATTGTCTTCAGAATTTTAAAAGGTCTGTATCATTTCTAGTCTAGCTTCTTTAAGGGTCTGTTCGAATAAATATTTTTGGCTTCTAACCATATGTTATCTCCTTCTTTTAGTTCTTGTGGGTTTTGTCTCTTCTTGTCAAATTGCCTCTTTATTACTTCTTTTGCCATGTCCATTGCTTTGGTTGCTTCCTTCCAACTTTTTTTTAGATTGATCAAGAATTCTTCCAGTTTTGGAAATTCTGTTTGCACAGTTAAGTCTCCTTTCCATAGATGTCATCTAAAATTTAAATGGAGTATGTCCTATTGCTATGTGTTTTTTGTCATTGTATTGGAATTCTACTGCTGCTAGCTATTCTATCCAGTTGTCCTGTTGGTAGTTGACATAATGTCTCAAGAATGTGCCAATTTTTTGGTTGATTCTCTCCATTTGTCCATCTGTCTGAGAGTGATATGTAGTTAATAGCATTTGTTTTGTTTCTAATGCTTTCATAAGATCTTCCATAAAATTTAATGCAAATTAAGGTTCCCTGTCACTGAGAATAGTTCTTGGGATTCCATGCAATTTCCATATTTCATCTCAATAGATCTTTGCAATTTCTTCCGATGATATATTCGTTGTCGTCGCTTTAAGTTGAATCATTTTTGTGAAATAGTCCACAATGACTACAATAGTGTCCTTCCCATCTGATTTTGGTAATGGATCAATAATGTTGATGCTGATTTCTTTCCATGATCCTTCTAGTGTTTTCAAGAGATGTAGTTTTCTGGCTTTTTTCATATGTTGCACTTTGTTTTGCTGGCATATAAAGCATCCTTGAACATACTTCTTGACATTATTTTTTATTTCTGGCCACCAGTAGTTTCTCTTGATAAGTTCTATCATTCATTATATCCACTAGCTCATGGTTTTCATGAAGTATTTTTTCCTTGATCTTTTGGCTATTTGGCATATAGATTTGTCCATCCACATAGACAATTCCATCATCTTTCCATAATTGTCCATCTTTCTTTTCTAGTTCTCTGCGTACTTCTTGTTCTTCTGTCCCATTTTGTTGTATTTCTTCCAATATAGTAGTCTCTTCTACTACTTGGTTTCCTTGTATCATCTCTATCTCTGCTGTTATTTGTTACCTTGTTTATATTCTATCTTTGAGTATTTGTACATCCTTGTTGTCTTCTGTGGTGTTGATGTAATCTTTCCTTGATAAAACATTGGCTTTTGTATTTGCTTTTCCAGAAATATGTCGTAGTACAAAATTATAATCTTGTAATTTCAAATACCATCTAGCTTGTCTTCCATTAAATTTATGTAGTTCCCAGAAATATTTGAGATTTTTATGATCTGTCCAGACTTCGAATTTCTTTGTGACATCCAAAAAATATTATCTCCATTTTGTAATGGCTTCCACTATTGCAAGCAACTCTTTGTCGTATATCTTGTAGTTTTGTTCCACCAGTTGTATTGTTCTTGACAAGAATGCAATAGGTTTCCATTTGCCATCTTGTTCTTGTGATAAAACTCCTTCTATAGCATGTCCTGATGTATCAGTTTCCACTTGGAATTTTCCTTCTCTTTTCAGAAGAGCAAGTACCAGTTGACTTATTATCTTCTCTTTTAATTCCTCAAATTCTTCTTGCTGTTCTTCTCCCCATTTTCACACTTTCTTGCCTTTGAGTTCATTGAGAGGTTTTACTGTGTGGCTGAAGTTCTTGATAAACTATCTGTAGAAATTTGTGAATCTTAGAAAACTTTCCACTTCCTTTATCTTGGTGGGAGTTTTCTATTCCTTGACTGCTTCAACTTTGTCAGTTTCCATTTGTACTTGTCCTCTTCTAACAACTACTTCCAGAATTGGTATTTCCTCCATGTTAAAATCACATTTTGACTATTTGAAACAAAGATTGTGTTTCTCTGCGACTTTGAGGAATCAGATTGTTCTTTCTTCAAGTTCCTTCATATTCTTTGCCGGTATTATAAAGTCGCCCATGTAGTTGGCCAGTATTCCTTCATGTAGTAATTCTTAGAATATGCTGTTCATCATTTATTGAAACATTCCTGGAGAATTACAAAGTCCAAAGTATATTACTTGAGGTTTGAATAGCCTTTTATTTGTCAAAAAGGCAGCTTTCCATTCATCTCTCTCTTTTATCCACACATTGTTGTATCCCCAAATCAAATCAAACTTGTTGAAATATCTGGCTTCTTTTAACTTGTCAATAACTTCTTTAATTAATGGTAGTAATGTTTTATCCTTAATAGTAATCTGGTTTAACTTCCAGTAATCTTGAACCAGTCATAAGGATCCATCCTTCTTTGAAATGAAAAAGCAAGGTGTTGCATATCTTTACTTAGATTTCTTGATTAATCCTGCCTTTAATTGTTCATCTAGCCATTGATTTAATGCTTCTTCCTCCTTTATGGTCATAGCATAGGCCTTTGCATTAAGTTCTCTGAATGCCTCTTCCATTAAGCTGATTTCATAATCCTATTCTCACCTTTTCAGTAACTTTTCAAATTTCTTCTTGTTAAAAAGGTATGTAAAAGGTCAAATGTAATCTGGAAGGTCCTCTGGATTAGTTAGGTCTAGCTCCTTTCCTATTTCTTGTTGTCCCTTGTTGTTGTTGTCTATTGCCTGTGTTCTTTGGTTTCTAGGTGAAAATGATATATCTTGATGTTTTGTCCTATATGTCCTTGGACATCTCATGAACTGCATTGTTCCTTTGTTCCAGTCTATTTCTGGGTTGTGTTTACCAACCAGTCATATCCCAAAAACATGTCTGTGCCATTTAAATCCATAACTACTGCATTGATTTGTTCTTTATACTTATTGATCTCCACTTCTAGTAGCACAAATCGCATAACTTCTCCATTCTATGTCCCATCTACATTGAAGACTTCAAATTATTTGTCTATAGGTTCTGTCGTGATTTTTTCTTTCTTGACTAGTTGTTTGTCAATCCCAGTATGAGTACATCTGGAGTCTACCAATGCCTGTAATCATAATTCTTTTCCATTTTTGGTCTTGATATTTGTATGTATATTTAATTCTCTTGCTTTGTTGTTTCTTTGGTTTGAAATAACATATTGATTTTGGGAATTATTATATTCAAAGGTTTGTTGTATCGTGCTTACTCTAAACCTTTGACGAAACTCTCCTTCTTGTCGTTATCTTCATCTGATTCATCTGATCTGTCTTGGTTCCTCCTAATCTTCATCTTCTATTTCATCCTGCAATCCTTTGCTAGATATCCCACTTTGTCATACTTGTAACATTTTCTTGTTTCTTTATTCTTTTTTGGTTTCCTGCATTCCTTTGCCATATGTCCATATACATTGCAGTTGAAACATCTTGGTTTCCTGTTTTCATCAAAATTATCTCAAGACTTCCCAATGTCCATGGGTGCTCCTTGTTCTCCAAATATTATTTCTGTTCCTATTTTATAGTCGTGTTGACTTTCCGTGGATTCATATCCCTGTCCTACTGAGGTAATCACCACCTTCCACTCTTTAAATGTATCAGGTGCTACCATCAGTAGGTATTCTGGTATGGTCTTGATAATGTCTGCTCATATATTCTTCTTTAATAAAAATATTGCATGCATGTCATCAGTTTCTGCCTTCATGGCTAATGCTCTGAATTTGATTATAAAATTAGCAATATGCTTCTTGCCCTGTCAGAATGTTTCAATCTTTCATTCTGTATCTGCTGCTTTGCTCTTGTCACTAAAGGCTGTTTTGATCTTCTTAATAAATTCTTCCCAATCTTGGGTGTCTTCTGTATTCTCTAGTTTGTCAATTTTCTTCTGTGCATAAATTCTTATTATATCCTCTCTAAGTTGGGCTAGTACTGTAGTGATCTTGTCATCTGCTACAACTACTCTGTTGCTCTTGAGAAATAATCAGATTTCTCTCCACCAGTCTTTGAACTTCGTTCTGTCCCCATCAAACCATCCAGAGTCTGAGACTATGCTTTTTGGTGTTATTGTCTATATGTTCTTATTATACATTGCTGGTGCTAGTGCTGTTGACATTTCTTTTGTTTCTAGTGTTGCTAGTTCTGTACTCTTGTTTGACATGTTATCTTCAGTGATCCTCAATAATCCCAATATCTCTTCTAATACTTCAATAGCATCTAGGCTTTGTCCTGCCATCTTGTCTGTCTGTGGTTTCTACCACACTGTTTCTATTTCGTTGATAGACTTCTTCTTCACTGTACCTCTCTTGTAAGATGAGCCTGATGATACTTTACCAAATGTTACAATCTTAAACTTGGCTCAGGTTACAACTTAGGCAAAGACTTGAGAAAGATATAGGAGTATGATCAATTGGTAAAGTGTAAGGATACACAATAGTATCTATGCTATATATACTACAAGCTCATGAGGAATGTGTTTGCAACACACAATGTATATGAGTCATAGAATATAAGTATGAAACAAGAACACCATACCTACTACATAAGGTACTGACTGAGATACTTATAGCACAGCTGATCATATTGTCATTGCCCTTGACCCTAGTCCATGCTATATCCAGGAGATATTAATCATAACAGGTTAGGACAAAAGACCTCTTCTTATATTGAGTGACACAAGAAAACTTGATAGAGAACTCTATACAAAAACATCTACCTTATATACTAAACTACAATGGCTCATGCTACTACTTCTCTAGCCTACCCTAAAGACCATGTATTTATCTTAAGACCAACATGTAGACTACATGTTTTTATAATGTTATTTATCCAGAACCTTCTATCTTGTTCCCTCACATCATGTGAGCATGTGACTTCTGTGACCATGTCATGTGACCTGTGATGGTGTCACACTTTGTCTTCTTTGTCTTCTACTCAACTATAAAAATAAGAGAAAATAAAAGAAAAATGAAAGAAAATAAAATAGAAACCAAGTTCATCATCTTCAATTTTAACAGACCTGAAGAAGAAATACTTCCTCAATCTTGTAGATAATAATATTGATTCTATCATCCCAACATATATCAAGGGGAATCCTTGGCTTAAATATATAAGCTATTATGATATACTTGAATACTAACATTTTTCTTGATTTAATATTTCTTTTCTTTTTCTTTTTATTTTGACAATGAAGAGGCATGTGACTGTGGTCACATGACATGTCATGTGATATAAGGTCATAGGCCTAGACTTAGCAAGAGTAGACTAAAAGAAGTTAGAAGAATGATATTAGGGCACATATATATAGCATAATATCCTTATAGAAGATATAAGGGTGAGGTATGGTAGAAGCATGAACAACATATGGACATTAGAGTAGGATTATTTATCATTAGCATGGACTAGGACAATTTTATATAAATAGTATAGGAATACAGTAGAAGCTCCTTGTTGAGTTCTCTTGTGATTCTTATATAGATATTCTACCAAGAGATTTATTGCCTGTGTTACTATTAGTCTTTGTGACTAGTGGTTGCCACAACATAGGCCATTCCAATCCTTTATATACCAGAGTAATGAAAGCCATTACAAATCATGTTCCAATCAGTAAATATTACTTGAGATTTTTTCTGAATCATGACTTTGACTGTTCTTGTAGAAGATATTCTATTGAATCCAGATGTTATATCTTACACAAGTATAGAAGATTCAACAACTACTAGAATCTGAAAAGAGACTCTTTAAGTCACTTTATTTCTTTCCTTGAATTTAATCCCAATACTTTCAGCTTTGCAAATAGCATGACTTTGTAGATATATTAAATATTTTATATCTCAGAATACTTTTCTATCTTTTCTTTTTATTTTTATTTTTCTCTCTCTTTCTTTCTACTGTTCATGTATCTCTATTCTATGTAATGTGGTCTACCCTCACATGCCATGTAATAAATTGTTGATTCTAAAAATAAAAATAAAAATATTGTTCTATTTGCTACTCCCAATCTTTGTAGCAATATTCAGATTGTGAGAACTTGCATTCTTAAACATGACATTCTCAATCTTGTAAGTTTTGCAACAAGACATCTAAATATTAAGACTTTGTATTATTATTTTGGACATGTCTCTGATGAAGTCATATATTATATTCTTGATAATATTAAAAATATGAAGAAGATCCATTTCCCAATACAGAAATATATCTATTATAATTGCACCTTTGGAAAAATATACCAACAAAATTTCTCTGAGAACACTGTTTGCTTTAGTGAGCTTCTAAAATTGATTCACTCAGATCTCTTTGAACTTTCCATCTTGTCTTATTCTAAGTACAAGTGAGTGATTATATTCCTTGATAACTATTCTTTTTATTGTAACATTGCTTTTCTGTACAAAAAGTCTGAAGCTACAAAAGCAATTAAATCAATTTTCCAAATGTGGTCAAATTGTAAGCCTGCTACTTACCTGAGTTTCCATAATCAGCATAAATACTGCTGGTTGGCTGAAAGTATAAGCTTTTAATTAAATTGTCTTTTGGCATAGTTGGTTCAATACTGACAGTCTAGCTATATTACAAAAATACTACTTCCCATTCTCTGAAGAAGTTATATACTGATAATTGGAGAGGATATCAACAAAAAAGTTATGCTAAACAATTGAACTGTACTCACTTGAAGCATGTCTATCAACTGGTAGGAGCTTGCTATTGCAGCTACAGCTTATATATACAATTGCATACCTATTAAACATCTCAAATGGAAAACATCTTAAGAGATTTTCTTGGGTAATAAACCTGAAACATTGTACTTCTGTGTCTTTGGCTATGGAGCTTATGTGTTTCTCCCCAGTGAATTTCATACCAATTAACTTGTATTACATTCTAAATTGATAATATTCATTGGATATAAGGATAATGGGTATTGCTTTACATGCTATATACAAGAAAATATCATTTTCTGCTCTACACATACTATCTTTGATAAGAAACTTTTTTCTAAATACACTGACTTTGAAGTGAAAGAGCACAAGTTGTACAATAAGTTATTGGACAAAATAAGTCTAGAGATAGAGTCATTAGTTTCTGATCCTTCTAAAAGAAGATAGATCTGTTCCAGTATCCATTCCATACATACTTATTCTCTCTATTCAAAACAACTCCTACTTATTCTCCTTCATCCTCTCTTTCTTATAAATCTCTATCTCTCTCACTTGTCCTAGAGTTTGAAAAGCCTATAGTAGAGATTAATGAAAATAATGACATTGACTCTGATATTGAGATGTGACCACTTAGCCTCCAATGACCTTTGTGATCTACTCTGATAACATCATAAAAAGATTCTAAATTGAGAGGATCTAAGCATCAAACTCAGATACTCTTTAGAAAAGAAAATATTTGTAAAAAATGAGAATATTCTACTAATATTTTGCAAAATCCTTTATAGTAGCTAAGAAAGAGGTTTTCCAACCCCAATATGACAGATAATATGCATGAAAATGCTTGTCAGGAATTATAAAGGATTTATCAGAATATATGATGATTTTCTGACAATCTATTGTCTAGAATAGTAAGAATAAATGGAGTTAATTATCTATATAACTGTTAGAAACAGTTTATACCTTGTTATCTGAGATCCAATGATGTTTTTCAGAAGTCCAAATAAGTTATTTGTACATTATCTAAGAATGCAGAAAACAGAGTTAGAATAACCTTCAGTTAAAGCTTATATGCTATATATCAGAGAATATTGGCAATACTATAAGTTCAGATCTACTCTATAGAGGCTTAGTTACACTCTTAGACTGGTCATTACCTAGACTAGCTTCTAATAAACTGATAACTACCCTTATCTTATCCTGATTCCCATTGTCTAGTTTATTATAGTAGTACTATAGTTATTTAGTTGTTATATACTATCTGCCATCTGCACATTTTCCACTCTTCCAGCACAAATCACACTCTATTCCAATTACTGATAAACCTAAAAACTAGACTCTGTACTCCTCATTAATCCTATGGAGTTTTGAATAACATTATCTATGATGCCCAACAACTCAGAACACATACAGCAGTAGATTATTATTAGGTTACCAGTTCTGTATTGAAGAACATAGTCAACTATGTACTGTTTTTCTTAGTCTGATTATCAACTTGAACTGTACTATACTTGTACTAACTGCTTGAATTCCTATTATCTGAAATACCAACCATATAATGCATAGGCTAAGCATACTATTATCTGTTGAAGCCAAGGTTAATTCATTGTGTCATATGCAAGTCTACCTGTCTGAAAATTACATCCCTGTGGTGATATCATCTCCCAATTATACAAGCCCACCTTCCATGGCAGCCACCTTTCTCACAATATGCCTTATGGTGGTACTACAACCATTTAGGTATTCTATCTTCTATAGTGGAAATACTCCTATTTGACTTAGTTTTCCATAACAGAGTTACTTCTATCAGTGTTTCAACACTGAAACCTCTGCTCAGAGTAATAGGGATTATCCCACTGAAACCCCAAGCATCTTCTATTGTAGGAGCTCATATATAAGACTAGT
>Ga0157364_1004508_pt1 | contig 13936 bp, 10 predicted proteins | sample AttsexASBM2_FD_111476 | JGI IMG/M metagenome (GOLD analysis project Ga0157364, IMG submission 111476) | Fungus gardens microbial communities from leaf cutter ant in Ribeirão Preto, State of São Paulo, Brazil - Atta sexdens ASBM2 | ecosystem: Host-associated > Fungi > Mycelium > Unclassified ... | reverse complement strand
CTGTATGTAATATCGTATAATAATAAAATTCTATAAATCTGTCATTGATATACTTATTAATTATTTTATATACTTATTAATTAAATATTTAAAATTATTGAATAATAATATTGAAGAAGTTAATCATTCGTTATCATCCTTTCTTTCTTAATAAATAAAGATATAAAGAATATATTACATAAAGAATATATTATATGTCCAATCAGGGTTGGGTAAATTAAGTTTTTTTTAAACTAAATAAAATGTAACTAAGTTATATTAAAATTAATTAACTTTTAAACTTAACTTTTAATTTTTTAACCTATCATTATCCACTCTGTATCCAATAATGTGATTTGATAAATTATTTTTATATTTTATTTCTAACTCTTTTCAACATTTATTGTAAGTCGGAACGTTTTTATATATTTTATTATTGAAAAATTAGTTTTAATCTTTTTTTCCTTTGATTTTGTTGTTAGTAAATTAGTTTTATCCCTTGATTTAATTATTGGCTCAGTTTTAACATATATTATATTGCTTAGCAATTTTGAGCTAGAAAATTGATAATATTATATAAGAAAATAACTATTGCATATATATAATTGTATAAATAATAAATCGAGAGTTTCCGTGTCAAATCATAGAAATACTTATCGTATCGATAGAAAATTCATTCCCATTATTAAACTTCTGTTACATAACTATTAAATGTAATAAAGTAGTGTGCTTACTACTTTAACAATTATCAACTTTCTTCCATTCTTTATCACACAACGACTTAATACCGCCAGTAAAACCGCGAACTTATTCGGGGGCTACTTCACGCGCCTCATAAATATTAATACTTCCCTTAATCCGGATTCTTACGAAGTCCCGCGAAGTCTAGCGCTATCACTCACTTTCGCGCCTCTATTATTAAGGGCTTTTGGTATACGGGATCCGTGGAATTATCTAAATTTCTACAACACAAGGCACGCACTATACGTCGATCTACGTCGAATATTCCGATGTCGCTCCTCTCTCCTTCCCCTTCGCTTACGCTTTCGTCGGATACGCCTCGTCGAATTTCATTATCGAGCATCTACTACGGTTAAGTTGGTTCCTCGGGACTTCGCAAATTACGGAAATCAAGGAGACTCCGGTAAGTCTAGAGGATACTCCCGCTTCCTGCTTTCGCGCGCGCTCCTTGTTTCCTCATTGCACGCTCAACTGCTCGATGAAACAACTAGCTCAAGCTATATCTCTCGTCTAATATGATCGGAAATAGTCGAAATCAATCGGTCGATGAATTGACGGAAGCTCGTGTTGAACTCGCTCGCTGGGACTTGGTGCGATGCTCGTGCAGGCCATTTCCGCAGCGCGGTATAAAGGAAAAGATTTCCGGCAGAATCAAATGTAAAAAGTTGCAGACGGCCTGGCGGAAATAAACTGCGGCATACACCGCTCGTACCATCGTTGCGCACTACTCTTATCCTTTAATATCGTTCCTTTCCGTCCATTATGTTATATGGTAGGAGGCTAATAGTAGGAGACCTCGCACTTCGGCAGTAAAAGGCTAATTGGCAATTTACGAACGTGGGTGGGGTTATCCAAACATCGTATAAATGTCGTATAAATGCCATATAAACGATGTCCAGTGTATCAGTCATAGCATCCCGAGTGCATAGGAGACGACCACGTAAAAATACACCGCGGATAGTACAGACCGACTCTGAGATGAGGTAATTTCGTATAGACGAATGTGTACCTGTTCCGGATATAAAGCTAGGTAGGCACTCGAGAAGTATTACTCGAATTAAATTTTCGCGTCCGTCCGAGCGCTTTTATGAACCTCTTGCATCTCACGAACATGAAAGGAGCATATTGTCAAACATCATGCTCTTAACAATATTTACCTTCCTTTCAGATATTTTTCAGGTAAACTTTGTAGCTATGAAACGCGCACTTATATTCGAGAATTTTGATGTTACTTAAATTTTTGTATTATTTAAATTTGCTGCGCATGGAATTTTCATATTGAAATTTTCATATTTAAATATTACATGGAATTTTTATATTGTTCTGCCAGAAAATAATCCCGCATAGTAAAAATGTAATAGCGTTTTCGTTCACTTTTATCCAAGAGACTTTCCCATCTTATAGAGTGCGGGCGTTTCCTGATAAAAAATCCGCATGAATTCGCTATCGCAACTTTTTACGAGCATTCTTATAGATCGCTACGAATTCCGGTGCAACGGCGCGAAGAAATCCTTAGTCTGCATTTTCAATCCACCCTCGCACGTGGGGACATACAGTCTCAAATATTCCTACGCGAAAAACGACGTGAAAGCATACGATACGAACGACATATTTGTGACTGCCTCTTTCTTCCCTTTGTTTCATATTTTATGGTTTGAGTCGTTTGAGACATCTTTCCCGTGCAACGAATTGTCGTGCGCATAAATATCGATTCCAATATTTACTATTTATTTTAGTTTTATACGCAATCATTATTACATGTTTCTATATATTTAAAATATTTTGATAAATCCAATTAACAAATTATAAATAAAAAAGATAAATCATTCCATATTTTCTAAATAAAAAAATACGAAAAGAACTATTTTGTTGAAATATTTTAAAATTTAGCTAGATATATACATAGATCTAAAAATAATTTTGTTGGTATCAAAATTATTATTTAAAACATTCAAACATATGTACTACAGCTTGAGCTGATTGTAAAAGTGTCTTACATAATTTTTGATCAACAAATTATTTTTATCAGATCTATTTCTAATTAAATTTTTAAATACTTCAATAAAACCATTCTTTCTATGGATATAAGAGACAATCCACGGCACTCGCTTATGATTTCCTTATATATTCAAATATAATTTATATTCAAATATAATTTTATTATTTTGCAACGGCGACTACGACATTAATCTTTATGTTGAAATTAACAGCAGTGCTTTCTTTGTATCTCCTTAGAACTCTTTGTCCATGTAACTTAACTATCCTCTTAACCATCTTTCCCCGTCCGCTGTTTTACGACCAGACTGTTTTATTCGTACGACGAAGCAACAATACGAAGATTGCTTTGTTTGATTCGACCACCTGATCCACAGACTATCTCACCTACCTTGTAATTGCCCTTTTACGTTGATCATTATTTACAGTTATGTCTCACATTACGTTGATTATTTTTACATAGGCTCGCGTATCCACCGTCTCCAACGTGTATACAGAACATGTGATAAAGCACGATAGCGAAACGTAGGTATCTCTTGCGATCCTCCAATGTTTTATCGACGTCGTAATTCAGGACAAGGCATCCCGTGGATACCTCGAGTCTCGCTTCGACCGATTTACAGCTCTGGCTAGTGCGCACCTGCATCTCTCCTAGTGTCGTCCTATCTTTTGCGGATATTATTTTTCCGCAAAATAAAATAATGGAATCAAAGAAACGAAAAATGTGTTAGGAAATTTATGTGAACTTGGGACAGTACGTGCATGCGAAATTTGAAGCACTAGGAAACTTGGCTTTTGTCATTTCTTTACGATTGAAATATTATAAATAACTAATCTCACGTCTCTTATCGCTTATATAAGAAGACAAAATAGAGATGAATGCACAGTAGGTATTTGTGAATTAGTGATACAATCAGGAAGGGATGATTCTATACGAAAAAGTAAGTTGAGAAAATAAAATAAAATTTTTTCATATGAAGCTTTGTTCTCGAAAAAAATCGACTTTAAATATTTGTCGGCTATCGGTTTAACTGAATTAAAACACCAGAACATGTTCATAATAATTTACTTTTAAAAAGCAGAATTGTCGATGGCATGGGTAACATTTATAATAAAATTGATAACATTTATGCGTGAGTATTCTATTTTTATTATATATTTTCGATTATCCAGTATAATAACAAACATACGTACTGAAGTAACAGCCTATAACAAAGATTTATTAAATCAAGAGTTAAGCGTACCCGGTGAATATTTAAAATAAATTTTTCAAAAATAAAATTTCATATAAAACAAATTTATTCTACATTTTTAACTTATTTTTCATGTAACATGCTCTTCCCTGTTGAACTATTCAGTTCAATATTCTATATATTAATAATAAAACATATTTATATTACAATGTTATAAGTAAAATATTGAAAATTTGATCGCATTAATTTGAAGAATTTCCGATACGCAACAACAATGCGAAAATAAAATTGCGCCCGCGACAGATGCGAGGTATTATTACGTAAGGGAATTCCTCGTGAAACTTGCACCGTATCTTCTCCGCGATGTATTATATTATGTGAGATACGAAAACGCCAGATAAACGTTACGTAACACCGGCGGTCCTTTTATTCCCAGACTCGGAACAATCGCCGGCCGTGTACCTCAGAGACGATCCGTTGTTTGGTACCCTTCAATTGCAGCAGCACAGCGAGCTCCGCGCGCCGACTGCGGAACGCGCGGCATTCTATCTCGACGCAGCGGTTGCCGGCCGTCAACGAGAGGACGGCGACGCACATATGCTCTATACGTTACACGTGTACCAGTACAGCGTTGCCGGCAAGGGTGGAGGTAAATAATTCTATCTCGAAATCGCTATTCCGCTTTCCATCTGAAGGTGGAAACGTATACCGGTGGAAAAGAGATTACTCTGTATTACTCTGCAGCATCTCAAACGCTGATTATATGCATTTCCCTTCACTATTTCGGAGTTCAAGTATACATAATATTCGCGTCGTTATTTTCTCGCGTTCCTCTTCTTTTTTACGATGATATTCAAAATAAACGCTGTTTCTCGACTGTGCAGTTGCCGGTGGCAGAAGCCGATTGCACTTGATGGATCTGGGAAACTCGGAACGCGGGAAATCCTCGGGCGGAATTCCCCTCTCCGGTCTGGGCAACATTCTGCTTGCGATTTTCAATGGCCAGAAGCACTTACCATATAAGGAACACAAGCTAACCCAATTACTGAAAGAGTGTCTCGGCTCTCTGACTTGTCATGCGGCTATGATAGCTCACGTGTCACCCAACGCTCAGCATTACACCGAGACATTAACCACTGTTCAATTGGCATCGAGGATCCATCGGATGCGACGCCGGAAGATCAAGTTTGTCGGCAGCAACACGCAAGGAACCGGAAGCGGCGGCAGTTCTGGCGAAGAAGCAGCTCGGCAGAACAGCGAATGCGATCCGAGTTCAAGCGATTTGTCAGCCGACACCGTGATCTATGTGGGGCCGAGCGCTGACGACGCCACTGACGGCGAACATCCACCTGTTTATATACCCAGCTTGAATTCAGGTGATAATCGTTGCGCAATGGGTAGAGTGCTTCGAGGTTCTGCCGCTGAAAGACCGAATAAGATCCCTGAGGAGCGCAGTCCAGCACATAAGCCCTCGAAAGTGGTGAAGACTTTGACGCAGACCGCATCGAAGCAGACCTCACCAGCGCACAGTATAACGCCGAAGGCAAGTCCGGCCAGGAAAAATTCTTCGTCGAAAAATGCTTCAGCATCAAAGGCCAACGATTCACCTAGTAAGGTACCACTAGCGCCTAGTGGTGGATCTGATGAACAGTGGATAGATGGACCAAGGATCTCGAAATCGAAAGTCGCGGAGGCGAGACATATGCTGAAGGAGTCTCATCACAAACGAGAAACATGGATCGATGGACCAATGCAATTGACTGGCGCGCCGGCGTTGCAACTGCACACACATCAGCACTCCTCCGGTTATGGTTTCATGGACAGTCACAAGAAGAGCATGATTAGAAAATGGGTAGAAAATCAATCGTCCCAAATACAGCGAGCAAAGCACGCCACGCCACGACTTGAATCCTCAAAGATGTCTTCCGGTCAGTCATCCGGTCAGTTTAAGGAGTTGACCCAATTCAAAACCTGCGGCGGTGCGGACGACGACGACACATCGTTGTCCACTGCGGAGAGTGATAGTTTGAAAGCGAACGAGATTGAGGACATAACTGAGAAGCTGAGCGCCAAGCTGAATCTACTTAATGTCAAGTCTAACACAGATTCAGGATTAGATCTGACGGCAAGTCCAGTGATGGATGATAGCATCGAGAAAGGGAAACTTGATCTACCGGATGACGAAGATGACGATGAAGAAATTGTCGTACCTCCTCCACTGCCATTAATTGAACCACTTAGCAACGGAGTCAGCCGAGAGGTATCCATGGAAAGTCTAAATCTGTCGCACAAGGACATTGTTCTACCCTCCAGACACTCGTTATCATCTGAGGACGAAATTTTAGAGATCGTCGAGGTGGAGGACTTGGAGCCAGTACCTATGCAAGACTCGTGTTTACAAGTGACCGAGGAGGATATTGCGCTCTGCATGGGTGAGAATCCGTTGCCCGAAAGCGACCAGGAAGAACATCCTTTAAGGATTCTTAGCCAAGAGAATCTTACCGTGGTGTCAACTTTCACAGGTGAGTAAACATTTTTCAATAATCATTATGCTGTAGAAAGAACTGTTCAAGAGCTCATATTTGAGAACAGGATGTCCGACAATGTCTTGAAATTATTTAATGCGTCAATTTTGGAAAAAAAAATGTTATTACATGATATTTAAAAGAATATTTGAATCTAACTTCTTGTAGATATAAAAAAATGTTTACATTAATAGAAACTATACATATTATACATCATACATATATTAAATTTACACAAAATTAAACGAAATGGTACTTCCAAAATATATTTCATTTACTTTCATTATAGAGTTCTATTTTGAAGACGCGACTTTTATTATATGCTGTAAGATTTTTATTTATAAGAAACAAAATGCCGCTGCGCCCATTCAGTGGCAATGCCGCGTAATTGCTTGCTAATCGCATTTATAAGATATAAACAATTTTTTTAAAAAAACATCTTATAGAACGATTTGATTTCATTTTTAAGAGATTTTAATGAGATCTTTAAAAACTCATCTTAAAGAATTTTTCCTTTCAATTAACAATGCTCAATAGATTATATTCCAAAAGAAAATTATTATCTGTAATACTCGTTTTCATTGCAATAATCAATTTTAAACACATTCCATTTAAATATTGATTATTAATTCAGAATAAACATTTGTTGCATTTTTAATTTTCAAAGAATAATAAATAGTTAAAAATTAAATAGTTTGAAACAAATTAACAAACATTTTTTTGAAAATATACAAACATTTTCACTCTAATCTTAAATAGTTTGATAATAATTATAAGTTGTAGGTAATTTTAAAAGTCACTAAAATAACTTTTGTAAATGTTTTTTTTTGCGTATAACTACTTTAACTTTCGTCCCCTTACGATTGCTTCCGTGGCGAGCACTTGAACAAACTTCTATGAAAACTATTCTCCACATCATCGTGAAATTGACTTCGACTAGAAGTACGTAATAGGCCATGCGGTAGAAAACAATAATTCACTTCTCTCGAAAAGAGAAACCTCGATGTAATTACACATCGCTGTCCGTTCTTTGAACCAAAGTGGACAGCTGCCTAGTATCGTTTTTCTCCATCGTTCTTATCTGGCGGCTTCTTGCGCGGCAAAATATCTACACGAGCGGAAGGTGTGAGACAGAAAAATTATTTCCAGACTCTATGTCGGTGATGTCGGACACGGAGAGATACAGACCGCATTATCCACCGCCGGTTGGCGCGGGTGTTCTACCCAGACCGTACTTCGACCACGAAGACTTCCTCGAGCAAGAAACCAGGCACAAGTTTGATCAGTTGGCTCGCCTTCACGAGCTCTACCAAAGCAAACTCGCGCTCGCCAACGTTTCCAATTCCGTGACTTACCAGAGGGAAAACTCCTCCACCGTCAATGTGCGAGACGCTCCATGTAAGTTTCGCGATTGAGTGTTCGGTTAGTCGCGCGCGGGGGTAAAAAGAAAAACGGAAAAATACTTTTTTCTGTTAACAATATTCTGTTATCAAATTCTCATGTGGAGACGTCGCCTGTCTATTCACGTGTTATATACGAAAAGAACGATTTTGCTAAAGTATCTAAAAGTTTATTTAGATATAGATATGAAAAGAAATTGTTGGTGCATCTATATATATAATTACGTAGCAATCTCAAGTAGACGAGCAATGTTATTGATACTCTAGTAACCAGTTTGCGTGTCTTATATAGTTATTTTGATGATTCAATAAAATTATTTTCAAATCTATATCTAGCTAATAGACATACAGGAAACCTAACAAAAATGCGATAATTGATAGCGTATTTATTTATTAACTGTAGTTCTATTAATGATTAATAAAATAAATTTAGAAAATCCGAAATACAATTAAGTTTCAATAATTCGAATAAAAGGTTAAATTCACGATTTGTCGGCTAGAGACCGAAAAAATCGAGTTTGTAAGAGTAATTAATTTTAATCAAAGCACTAAAGCCAGCTATTTGCGGTTTACATGCAGTATAACATTAACGCAGGACAAATTCTAGCAGCGACCGTCTTCCGTCCGCCGTCTCGCTGTCAGTCTTTATCCCTTTCGGATGTCTTATTCAACGACAACGCGAGCAATCACGGCAGCATATACAGCGAACCTGCGTACATAGCAGGAAAGCCCGATCAGGAGAAGATCTGCGATAATTGTCGTCAGAGCATGTCTAGGCCCGCCACGGCCTCTTACTGGTATCCCAGTAGCGTCGCTCATCTCGCCAGTCCCAGAAGGTACTGCGGTAAGTTAGGCGACTGCAATATCTCCAGTTTGAGGCATCCAGACGGTGCGTCGAATCCTAATCTAAAGGAAGAGATCGAAAGGATACCTGGAAACGGAGCGTCCGGCTCGGACCCCGAAGAGGAATATATCGAGGCAAAAAAGCTATTTACGGCTGCCGAGAGATCCGAGAGAACAGTTACGGGGAAGTCCGATATAGAGGAAGATGTGAAAATTCAAGGTACCAATCCAAGATATTTTATGATATTTTTTAAATGCTTTTACATCTTTTATAGATATTTGCAGTTTTTAATTGGATACACTGCTCCCTTACTTTAAAAGTGACAGAACTTAAAAGAAAATGTGATTTTTAAATTGTTATAATACTATGAAAAAGTTAGAATCGCTGCACATTTTTTTAGCATCGAGACTCGTGTTTCTGGAACATTACCCTCATCAATATAAACGTCTTTGTATTTCTGTGATGTTAAATACATTAAACTGCAGTACAATTTATTATATATACTTTGTATTTCAGGCGGTTCACCCTTGCTATCAATGCCATCTCCGGCGCCGTCTTCCGGACGAATGCAACGCAAGATCCTTAGTCTCGGTTCCTCGTTCGGACTGAACAAGGAGGGTTCCGATTCCGGCGCGGACACAACGCCACGAGCGGCCAAGCTGTCACCGGCCACGCTGTCCAGACACCGTGCCGAAAGCTCCGGTTACGATAGTATCGTTAGAGACAGCGAAACGAGCAGCATCGCCAGCGACTCGTCCCGACAGACTGGCGCGTTACAGGAACATCAAGGTAAAGAATAAATACCTTCCGATTGTTCATTTTGAGAAAAAGAATATACTATTGATGGAGATGAAAATAATAATCAATTTGATAATAACTTATATGGTAAATTACGATAAATTACTCGGTAATTTTTTAAGGCTGGTAAAATAGTAATTTTAAAAAATTAAAAAAATAAAGTAATTTGATATGAGAGCATTTAGTCATTAGAAAATAAAACTCAGAACGTAAATCTGATATAATGAAAAAGTAACAGAAGCGTGAACAAAACTTCTAGAAGACAAAAATTGGAACAATGAAATGTAAAAAAAAACATTTACGCTTTTTTCACATTTTGATGTTTCAATTTTCGCCTTCTAAAAGTTTCGTTTACGCTTTTGTTACTCTCCTACCGTTACATCCGATTTACGCTCCGATTTTTATTTTTATCAGGAAGTTAAAAGTGCTTTGTTAACTAAAATTTTCATGTTGATATTATATATTGATGTAATAATTAGACAACTAACAACCGACAACGTTTAAGGCAGGGACGATTTACGACGGGAGTGGCACTTGTACACAGTTCAATTGCACACACTATTCACATCCTAATGCCTGTTCCTAATTTTTTACTGCTTCACCAATGAGATTACATCATTTTTAATTAACTAATTAATAATGTGGACAATTGATATACACCGTTTACGACGCGCGATTAACAGTATCAGTCGGCAACAGTATCAATCTAGTGCGACAAGTAACCATACACTTAAGCATGAGTCTATGTGTCATACAGACATTTTGTTACAATTAAATTATATATTTAGATTTCGTTAATATTCAATCAGCAATTCCTATTAGGAATATTAGAAGAATGTTGTTTTATTTTATACATAAGTAGAAAAATACAGCCTATTTGTATAACACTATAAAGACAATAAATATAACCAAAATTATCAATAAATTATCATTTTACTGCAATTTTACTGTAAGTAAAATTGAATTTGACGATATTTTTACATCTCTAACTATTGATATCATAACTACACGAATGATTTTGCTGAAGCATCTAAAAATTTAATTAGATACATATTTGAAAATAATTTGAGTAATAGGACTATCAAAATTATTATGTAGTATATTCAAGCAAAGAGCAATACTGAAAAGTTGATATTCTTAGGCAATTAGTTTGAGCATCCTACATAATTATTTTTATAAAACGTGCATATTCGAAAATAAATTAATTTACTTTTTTAAAATGAAATTACGAAAGTTCGACAAAATTGTCTACATAAAATAAAACGTAGACAATTTCAGAAAAATTCACTTTCTTATACCTTCCTTATATATAATCTATACATACAAGCGCGGTCAATCGATTATTCTAATTATGCGCTTTATAAGAAAAACTTGTCACTCTATTATCATCTTGCTGTAAATTGATGCAAACTCCTTCGTTTTCTACACTTCAAAAAGTATTGTTTAACATCATGCGATGTTTATATAATTCTTCGTGTCTACCGTGTTGATATAAATATCATTTGGATGTGGATTTAACATAAGTGTGGATTTAATGTGTGTAGATTTAAAAGTCATGAAGTTAAATCTATATCATGTTTATATCAACACCGACATGTTGAGAGTTAAACACCACACAGTGTTAAATTCACACCTATATTTTTTAAAGTGTATCTGAATTCTACTTCTATACGCAAAGGACGAAAGTATTGTCGCGAGTCTTCATTTCCTTAAGAAAGAATAACGCAAACCCTCTAAAACAATCCTGCCATACGATGATTCTCCTCAGGTGGCGCGCTGGGGGTTCTAACTTCGACGTTGTGCGGGTGTTTCAGCGGTGGAACAGCGGGCGGCAGGGTGCGGGCCTCGGCGGTCGCGGGCCCACTGCCGGGCTCAACTGGGGCCGCCCGCGGCGTCGGCGATTCTCGCTTATACAGGCGAGGACGTAGACATCCTGGACAGGCGCGCGCGGGTGCGCTCGAATCCACGTGGAACGATATCCAGGATACACAACCTTCGCCTGCGCCAGCGCCTTCTTAGGCTGGAACTACGCGATGCCAAAAGGCGACTTATGGTACCAGATGCCCGTTGGGACTACAATCGTAAGTATTCAGCTTCTCATCATATAGAAGATTTGAACGAAAATTTTCGTATAGTTATTTTCAATTTTATTGCATTGTAATATATATTAATTGTTCCGAAATAATTCGTGCTTCAATGATTTATATCGCGATATTTATACAAATAAACACGTCGCATAATTGATTTCATTAGAAGGATTTGAATGAATTTGACGACTCTCCCTAGAAGGACCGTAGAAGCCAATTTGAGTGCATTTTTTTCGTAAATAACAAATAGAAAGAAACGTATAGATATAAAATTATATTTGATGTTTTAATAATAATATCATTAATTTTTATTAAACATTTAAAATCATAAACTTGTAAACAAAATCGTAAAATACATGAAAATGCAATATCAGATATAAGGGAGTAAAATTAGTTCCAATAGGGGTTTTTGTAAGTAAACAATTAAATAAAAATTCAAGCGCTTTTATATATAATTGAAAATTCTTTTAACCAAAATTAAAAACATGAAAAATGATGAAAATGGATATCACATATTTGGAAGCAAAGTTGAAAGAAGTTACAGCAGTTTGAATTTCACCAAATTGGCTGCTGCGATCTTCTAGTGTTAATCAATTTTCGTAATATTTAACTTTTAACTCTTTTCATGTGTTTGAATAAATTTGATTGATCACATTCGAATAGCGTTTTATACACATTTATGTATAAAATTGTACAATGTCAAACAAAACTTAGAAACAATAATAAATTAAAATAGAAAGTCAAGACAAACTTATGAAATCAAAATAAATATTGACTACACAAAATGACACAAAATGTATTTAAATGCAATCACATATATTTCATTGTTTGTTTCAAAAATAGTGTACGTGGAGGACAGTATGGACTGGCGGGATCCGTCGTTTTTGGAGGCCCTAATGGCTGAGACATGTATTTTACAAAAGAGAGTAGAGGCCTGTAAAAGCCACGTTCTTCTGGTCACTTGCTTCGATTCCTGCCCTCAAGAATCGACATCGGCCGAGATTAAGATCATCTAACGTAGACTTAGATCAGCACGCATGACCGCGTGTTGATCACCAATCCCGCCCACCTATCTACGAATTTAATCGTTGAAACGAGACGAGCGAGGTCGCCGAATAGGATGAAATAAAATTAGCAGATAATGACGTCGATGTCGCTCGACTCCGTCCAATAGTTGTTAATGATATATTGTGGTATCGTCATCGTCATCGTACGTCGTCACTATTGTTAAGTCTAAAACGGTACTAGGAAGATTTTAATAAAGAGGGAGCTAAAGTAAAAGTTTTACCGAAGTATCGCACACGTACACGCACACGCACGTGTCTTATCGAAGTTATATTATGGAGTTATAACGAAAAATGTATTCGTGTTAGAGATTTCGCGGTTGCTTCAGTTTCAACGATGTTTCTCAGGATGCTAAACAAAGATGTTAGATAATTTTCGCGGTTGTTACAATAGCGAAATGAGTCTAAGTTTCAAACGCGATGTTTGCGCCGTTATATTAGCATCAATGATTTAACGTGAGAAGTTGGTGCTTTGTTCTCATGTCTATTATTCATCAGAGTTATTTAAAACCCGCTGCCATTTTCTATGCCATTAATAAATTATAAAAGAGATATTTCCGATCTAAAGACTGTTGGCCAATCGGCCGAACCACATATTTATCGGGAACAGCGACAAATAGAACAAATGAATAAAGATACGCATAAACTTCTATTGTCGTGGTAGACTAGAAATATTCATGTCAATCTAAAAATATGACACGCGTTGATATTCATAATCATATCGATCGATAATAAAAATCGACCATGGATTAAAAGACAGAGTTGAGTAGAAATCGAGGAAGCTGATCATGAACGATTGTAAATCATATGGTTATTCGAGCAATCTCGATTACACATATCGATAATTGAGATTGGCCATAATTTGGACAGTAATTATGATTAAATTTTATACATTATCGTTAGAGCTATGATTCCAAAAGGAAGAAGAGATTAAATGGCGTTGATTAATCTTGATTGCTAATGAAAATCACTCACAATGACGGATATTAAGATATTAGAAGTAGACGCAAATTTGTTCATGGGAAAAATCGAGCTCAGTTTGAGGTGAAGCCAAATGAAAACAACGCACTGCCAAAAAAGTGCAAAAAAGATCTTTTATACGAAGTAACAAACAATAAACGAAACGCGCCGTACGTAATGTATCTAATGCACGCACGTTAATTCATGATATTATCGTAGCTTTAATCGTTATCAGCAGTTACCGCACTTCGTAGGGTTCCGTAACTCACTTAAGAAAGATGCAACAGGGAAAGGAAGAGAGAGACGAGAGAGAGAGAGAGAGAGAGAGAGAGAGAGAGTGTGTGTGTGTG
>Ga0157364_1004507_pt1 | contig 13936 bp, 5 predicted proteins | sample AttsexASBM2_FD_111476 | JGI IMG/M metagenome (GOLD analysis project Ga0157364, IMG submission 111476) | Fungus gardens microbial communities from leaf cutter ant in Ribeirão Preto, State of São Paulo, Brazil - Atta sexdens ASBM2 | ecosystem: Host-associated > Fungi > Mycelium > Unclassified ... | reverse complement strand
TTCAGTTTCGTTTTTCATAATGGCGCACGTCAGGATGATTGAATAATGATTACACTTCTACAACTCTGCGCAAACATTGCAATTACTTAACACTGAAATCACAAACGGATATACGTTCCTAAAATATTTATCTAACTATTCATGATCTTTGAATAATATAACATTATTCCTACATTACTCGCGTAGGATGTTTTTGATATCCCAATATTATATCAATTTTTATTATTTTCTTTGATGGTTTACGATTAAGATATTCATAATCCATTCTTATTTTAAAACCGTCTTTAAGTAATATCTTTTTTAAGATTTTAATATACAGCTTCCTGATTGGCTTATAACATTTTGAGATTATATTTAAAAAAGTTTTAAATACAACTGTGAATACTGTTTAAAGTAAATAAATAAGTCTTGATTTTATTTTATTAAATAAATTTTTAAGATCTGGAGAATCATTAAATTTTAGCAATTAATTGCACATGCTCTGGTACATTTTATATAATAATACCAATTGCATCGGCGAGAATTACGTAACAAAACTGATTCCTCCAATGAAATAGTGTTATTCGACGACAGCTTTAGAAACATCTTCGGCTATACAGAACATCTATCCGAGAGAATTTTCAATTTCACCGCTAGCTGCGAAACACACACATTAAATTGTGACAATATGAGCTGTAGGATAAAGAAAAACGTCTTTTTCGGCTCCATCAATATTTACTTCTTTAAACTTTCAAGGGTGAAGAAACGATCATATTTTATATATCCTTTACATAAAGAACATTTAAATATAAAGGAAACATTTGTTAATTGTAAAATAATTTTCTTTAAATATAATGTGTTAAATAACATTAATATATTTAACAAATTTATATGGCCGGGGTGTTCTGGCCTCATGCGAGTAATGAAGGATTAAAGATAAGTAACTCGAAAATAAAAAGATCGTAAACAAAATATTGCTCGATGGAAAAAATACCCATTTGCAAAAAGATGACACCACACCTATTTCTATCGAAAACTCCATCAACAACGGTAGTCCGTAAATGATTGTCCGTTGTGTAATCGTGAAATTACAGTCGAACTAGTCGATTTAAAGTGTTCGAGGCATGATTCGCGACACATAATGCGAGATCTTAATGGACTTCGCTGAGCCGAACTTTCGGCACGCGACGTGAGCGATCGATTTTACGTTCGATCATCAATTCGTATTGTCGGGACGATGTCGAGCAAGCGATTAAAGCCGGAGAGAAATGGCAGCAGAGGTGCCGGAAAATTGTGCGACCGTAAATGGCAGCGACGTGCTCGTTTCGCGCTCGCGCGCATGAAAAGGCCGACTCAGTAATCGTATTCGATAGAAATCGACATGCGACATGTATTTGCAGCAGTAAGTATATAGATCAAATAGATTAATGTCAATTTTTAACAAATTCCATAAACTTAATAAGGAAAGTGTCATTAAATGATATTTTCTTCATCTCTCTTTAAAAATTGAAGAAAAGTTTAAGATTAAATTAGTTTTTAATTAATTTTTCAATGCACTTATATCTTAAATTTTAAATTTTGAAAAAGGGAACATAATTTGATATTTTTTTTTGTTTGTTATTATCGACAGATTTTTGCTGTACTTTAAGTGGATTTTTACTTGTTGTGTTTGTCGATCAATAGCCGCTTATTCCATTATTGGTACTGCTTCGGCATTTCCATGAACATACTGTATTCGGTAAACAGACTTTTCTATTGCTCATCTGACCTGGATTTTGTTCCGGTTCGGTAAATCGCTGGGAGAACCGCTTGCGTTGCAAGCGAATTGTCGACCGATCGTCGCCACTTTACTTCGACAATTCGCCCAAGCAAATGAGGTTTAGACTACGAGGAAGTATGCAAATTCGAAGCGATCATGTATCCAGTTTCCTCTCGTCGCGCCAATGGCGAAACTTCTTAACGAGCTCGAAAGGGATTATCTAACCCGAAAATTAGGTGAACCGATTTTCCATTTACGTCTTTATATCGTTATAAATCTATTAGATATAACAATAGTTAGTTTGGAGAAGAGACATAATAAAAATAGACGTGTATGTGTACATTAGAAAAACAAAGAGAAATAAGTCCATAATAAAGTTCTTGTAAACTTCTTTTGAAATTATACAATGATATTATGCAAGTTATAATGCAAGTTATTTAAAATTATAAATTATTATATTATATAATTTGTTGCCAGTGAAAATAAAAAAGTTATGTAATTGTAAAAAAACAAACAAAAACATAATAATATTAATATACGCCATATATTAATGTTACATCAAAATATTAAAAATATTAAAATCAGAATAAATAATATATTGTTTCATTTTTTATATTAATGTCAGATATTGTGTCTCTCCTCTTCGATTCCGAGTTTTTCATATTCCATAATATCGTTAAAAAATTAATGTTATGCAATTATAATGTTCTACCACGTTATTCCGATGAAATGGGATCTGCCTTCAGCGGCAATTTTCAACTCGCGTTACAGTACATTTGTCGAAATTTCGCATTAATATCAGAATAGGTCGGTTCTTCGATTCCATTTCAACTATTCGTGTCGGTTCGATCTCATATAATCCGATTCGATCTCACTCTCAAATTCAGTGCGAGAATAAAATACCAGACGCGCGGTGACTGTCGACGTTCTCTTTTTTACACATTGCCCCGCGGTTTTTGCGCTCATTTTCACAAACGTGCTTTTTCTTGGACGCATAATTATACGCACGCAAAGTATATCTATGTACACATATCGAAATCATAATATGCGCATATACACATATCAGCAACCCGTCTAATTGCGTAAAATTGCATCACTCTGTGCCTCACGACATTGAAAATTAATGATTGTTTCTCGATTGATTTTCATGTTGATCTTAATAATATGGGCATTGTTCACTGTTTCACTACTATTCATAACATTAAATAAAATTGTTAGGTATATCTTTATTTTCATAAATTAAATCTTGATAATTATTTACAAAAATGTTTGTATTAAATTTATCATGATAGTATTGTTTGTAGTGCAAATATATATGAAAAAACTTATATAAAAATTATTAATAATGATAGTAATGCATTTATAGATAAAGAATCTGTTTCAACAATTATAATTCTAAAAATTCATTACTTATTGATTACTACTTACATCCAAGAAAATGCAAATTTTGCTTAATAGTATTAAGTAAATATTTATTTAATGTAAATAAATATTTACTCAATAAAAAAGTGGTAGCTAAATCAAATTAATAGTTCTCGTATTAAATAAATATATATTTACATTTAGTAAATATATTTAGAACTATTCAAACAAATATTTATTAAGATTTAATATTTTTTTCAGTATAGTAGTAAGAGAAAATTATTTTCCCTTATCGATGAAAAATTCGAATAAAAGTCATTTTTGAGATCAGTGCGAGGAAATCAATCGGGAATCAATTCGATGCGAGAACATTCAAATATTATTCGAAATGCGGGATAGCGTAATTGCATCTCGCGCACGCATTCGCAGTTGTACATTCGGGGTGGGCCATCGGTAAGGGTGTAGCGGAAGTTATTCCTACCGTTATTCGGATAAGAACGAGGGAGGATAGGATGGAGAGGGGAGGACGAATCTAACCGCGTGTCTCGTCGGGGGACGGAACGGCGGATTGATCCGATAGAACTTGGATTGCTCGTCGAGGGATGATTGTCCCTTGATTGAAAACGTCCTCGAATCGATGGAGGGTGCGACTATGCTATATTCGAGAGAGGAAGGTGACGGCGTGTAGCTACTCCGCATGTTCCGAGAAAGCATTTTTTATGTTGACCTCCGTAGGGCAAAATTGTGTTCTATCATAGGGTGAACTCAACTACATATTCGGCAAGTGGAGCCGTAATGGGAACTAATCTATTCCTGTCTTATCTTCTTGACTTTTGCGTTTATAAAGAAAGATCACGATCATCCGTGGGGAGATATATTTCTTTAGATAGAGATAGCGAGAAATAGTAAGAATTATTTTGTGATATTACATACATATTACTCCAGCTTTAGTTTAGGACTGTGTTTCAAGATTGATAAAAAATAAGCGAGGAGTTTGCTTGAAACTGTAAGATTCGTACAAAAATAGTATTAATAAGATTGTCACAAATTCTTTATCCTAAAATTCCATAATTTTTCTTTGATTTCCAAACAAACTTTTAAACAAAATGATTTTCCTAACTTTCAATAATATTTTGAAATTTTATATTTTCGTCCTGATTTGGAAACCGTTAAATATTTTGAGAAATCAAATTACCATAGCAATATAAATTACTATTAAATGTTGCTAACTGATCGCATTTTTAATCGTTAAGTTGATAATATATCTAAAACTGCGTAGATATGAAAGCAAATTAAACTTTTTTAAAGAATTTTAATTTCCTAGGAATTGTTACAAAATTTCTTGATTTTCTCCTGATTTCCCTGACGTTTTTAATTTCTCTGACAATTCCCTGATTTCCAGTTTTGTGGCAACTCTAATTAAGCATCAAGATCTACTTTCAAATATGATTTTCTTCATTTATTTGTCTTGAGAATTATTTTGGATCGTTATTTTTAATAATAATTCAAAATAATTTAATCACAAAGAACACAAAGAAAGGATGAATATCATCGATATCTCCTTTGATATCACTTTACTGTACGTTGTCGGATCATAAATGTAATAAGTGGAATAATAAAAAAATTCCTCTTTTTTGAGGTGTATATCAAGTTCATTGACTGACTCTATATAGCTAAGGAAAATGACGAGGAACTATTTTAGATGGCAAATGCGAAGATGAGAATTTAGCGAAATTAGAAAAAGCTCGTCCGCTCACCATTCGTTGCCGCGAAGAGTTAAATCCACAGCAATGACGCTCAAGAACTTTCCGGCATTTGGTCCGTGAAAAACGCGGGCTATCAGCGACTCGCATTTTTCTTTCCCTCTCCTCCCTTCTTGTACTCTCGTAATCGAGACGCATCGCGGCTCTCATCCTTGCACACACGGGAGTCGTTACCTCCTATAGATTGGGGGAAGTTTTGCTATTTCCCCATATGGCACCGGAGGCACTCTAATCTCCGGACAACGACGATTTTCCAGTCGTAGATGTTACTCGTGTGCGTACGCTTCCATCGCGAACAAAATGTTAGAGTCGAATAACTTCTCAGAATATAAAGCTAACCGTTTTTGGATATGGAAGGGTGAAAACAATAGTAATCGCTTTTCTCTTAGAGACACTCTACAATAAGCCATTAGTTATAAATTAGAAGTAAGTTAGAAGCTGGAAATTGATCAATCACAGTTGTCAATTTTTAGCGTTTGATTTCTGATTTATGATTAATGACATATTGTAAGGTCCATTAAACCTATCGATTTAAAATCATTAGTCTGAAGTAATATTGAATATATTGAAAAAATCTTTTGTTTCTCGAATTAAGTGATTAACTTATACCATTAGATTCTAAAAAATAGTGAATTTAACATCATACGGTGTCCATATAATTCTCACTGTGTTAGAGTTAAATTAATATGATGTGGATTTAATCATAGGTTTTAAATTCATACTCATGGTGTTAATCCATATCATGATGGCATTGATATAAACACTAGGCATTTAAATTCACCCCATAGGTTAATCACATATACATAACATGATGAGAATTATGTAGATATCGCATAGGTATTAAATACGCACCGACATTTTTTAGAGTGTACAACTTTTCCTTCTGTACCTTCAATAGAACCACATTGAAGCAAGGACTTTAAGAAAATGTATCTCTTATCTCACACTACCGCTCAAAAGTTTAAAGCATTTCCAAATTTTGATAAAAAAGTTTAATCTTAGTAGTTTTTTTGAATGTAATTATTTGCATAAGATATTTCATTATATGTCAATTTTTATTGTTTTATTTCTTTAATAATTTACAATTAAATAAAGAGTGATAATATTCTATATATCCTTTAAGTACAGATAAAAAGTTTCTTTAAATTGTGAAACAATTTTTTTTTTATTGATATGTTTTCTATAAAATAATTATATTTGTAGAGAGAGAGGGGGAAGGGGGGAAAGTGAGAGGGGGAGAGGGAGGGCAGAGAGAGAGAGAGAGAGAGAGAGAGAGAGAGAGAGAGAGAGAGAATAGTATTTTCTTATTTAAAAATTATATAGTGTACTATACTGTATAGTATACTATATAATTTTTAAATAAGAAAATACTATTTATACTCTAAATTTCTGAACAGTAGCGTGCGTATCATGTTTTTTTACAATAAACAATTTCATATAATGGCAGCTATTTAAATAATTATTAACATCTGTATAATTATTTTATTAATACTGTGTCTTTTGTCAGTTTTTTTCTTTAAAATAATAAAAGGATATATAAGAATTTCTTTAAGTCCTTAAAATAAAAAAAGATTTGGGTTAGGTTAGCAGTAAATATAACAATAAATTCCCTACGATGCTCCTAACGGATAGACTGTTTTTGATAACGAAGGGCTGATATGAGGCGCAAATTGTCGTCGCGGACCGGATATCCCTCCCGATTTTTTTGTAGGTCGGATGTGCGTATGATTCGCGAAGGGAAATAAGCATGGAATTGTTTTCGAACGACCGGTACGGCGGGATTTTATCGGAGTATCGATCTTTCCGTGAGGCGCGGGAAGTCGACGAATCTACAATATTTCCGGAAGCTATGAAATAAAGCGTCGTGCGTTTAGCGATATCGGAGTCATAACCGTAAATATATTTATGACGATATAAATTGCGAATTCGCGAGCATGCCCGTTGCTTTTTTTTCAGTGGAAGAGAACCGGAAATCATTTTTGTATCTCATTGCTCCGTCTTTCAATGTGATAATATACAGATATGATAATAAGGCTAAGATAATAAGAAATAATAATAACATTGGAATCATTATTTCAAAGTGAATCATATTTAATAATACTGAAAACAATATATGTACCTCAATTTATTTCTGACAATCTGTTTCATGAAATAAAGCGATAAAAACAGCACAGCATCATAACAGTTTAATAAGTACACATAACATTTTAATAAATATTTTAATGTCAATATACAGAGAAAAACTAGAATATCAAAGTAAAATTTCATATCATTTTGCGATTAAATTCTGAGTTATCACTTTTATCCAAGTTTTAATCTATTTCATATTCATCCAGAAATAAATTAGGTCGGTTATTTTGAAAATATATTAATGTAAATTGTTAGTCTAGAAATACAGGTAACTATTTTAGTTTATTTCAATTATTATCTAGCAAAAATAGAATGCAATAATTAAAATAAGAATTTTAAGAATTAAATAATGCAGAAAGATGACTAGACACTAATTTGAAGCATAAACAAGAAAAGAGATATTTAATCGAAAGCAGTTAGTACTATGAAATAAAGTTAATAATATAAAGACTTTGATTATCTGTTCTCAAATTAAAGGAACATAATAAATAATAATGAACGCTTCACTTCACTAGCGTGAAAATAACACAAGAAATAAAACATTATCTGAATATTATTTTATTACGTATGATATACTTAATTGAAATAACACAATTTTCTTTAATTAAATATTTTCAATTTATGGTTTACTTAGTCTATTGTGAAAGCGACTGATTCGGTTTATTAAAGATCTGTTATTTGTAGCTGCATTATATTGATTTATTTAAAATGAAATAAATAAGATAATATTATACATATAAGATAATATTATATATTTGAAGTTTGGCGGAAGCGAGAAAGAAAGTTTTAAGAATGTGTGTCCATCTCAAAGTTCCAGCTCAAATTATCAAAAGTACAAAAATTTCATAGATCTGTATTAGTCCTATCATTATATCTCAGCATTTATGTAAAATTTGAATACAATTTTTTAATTGGCCTAAAAGTTATTAATTTTTTTGTTTACTTTGATGTATAAAATCGCGTTTTGTATTATTTATTTACAAATTTAATAAGAGGGTAGCGTTACAAATTAAACTAATTCTTTACATACATATAAAAATCTAATAAATTTTGTACCGAAATTCATTTTTATTCATTTACTCGTTTAAAATTCATTATTTACCTAAGGCAGTGAAATATAATCATTACGCTGCTTGAGTCATTATAAGCCAAATTATTTATTATTTCTTGCAATTGGTTTTAGACCTTGCAATTTATGATCAAAAATTTTAGCTGATATTGTACAGCCAAAACATCTTTCATGTCGAATGCAACAATAAAAAACAGACCTAGGGTTGATGATCCTATGTACTTGAATCATCCATTTGTCACGAGGCCAATTTCGCCACGACTCGGTTGCAGGGGATATCCGAAATCTCTCAAGAGACACAATCGGTGACAGCGATGATCTTAAGAATGAGAACATAATCCGCGGCGCGGAGAGCAATATATACTGCGCGCAGAGTACTCGCACCGACACGGAAGTAATCCGATAATCCTATCAGATGAGCTTCCATAAAATCGTTAATCGTCGGTACGTCAGCCCGGATGACTGTTATGCACGCGGTGTTCTAATCCTAGTTCGGTATTCACATCGGTTTCGAAGCCACATCTGCACTGTGGTGAAATCAACCACGGACAAACGTGTTCGTGAGCGCGTCTTATAGTCGTTCAGGGGATTGTTGCAACGAATGAGTTTCACAGAGCGGTGCTTCGAACAAAAATATTGGCGTTAGCTGTTACAAACAACTTTCGGGCTTGTTTCGCTGAACGGAGCTGTGTATCTAAAAAGAGGATTTAACAACTCCGTTCTCTAATAAGGGAAAGTCCAGAAGTGGAAACGCGCTTTTGAAATGCAGTTTGTTGCAAAAGATAGTTTTTCGTACTAAGAATTTTAAATCCTAGCTTCAAACACTCCTTAATTAAAAAAAATTTTTTTTGATTTTTATTGAATTAATTAACATTTACTTAACAAGACCTCAAAAATAATAGACCTCAAAAAAAAGAGGAAATAATTTATTATAATAATTCAGGATTAATTGACTTTTATCCTGTGCATAGACGATATAAATATATATTTTGATATTAAAAAAACAATGATAAATTAATGCCTTGAGTTAAATAACATTTTGTGATTTTTATTTCCAAGTGTGTCAAAATATAAATCAATTGATTTTTGTATTATTAATTTCAAAACAACATCAACATTTAACGTATGCATTTAATACGTAAATAATAAACTTGAATTAAATAATACATTTTCTTGAGTTAAATTATTATTTAACTTCATTATTCTATATAGTTATTATTCTATATAGTTAAATTAATGATAAATATTAAGTAGAAGCAATGACTTACAAAAATGATTAAAAATAACTTAAATTGAGTATAATTTGACATTATAAATATAACTTATGAATTTAATTTTCGGATTAATGCGAACCCGAATACATTGCTGTCTGCTGCTTGTCGAAATGGTGATGAAAAAGCATTAATCCGAATTGTACTTATATCAACTGTATCGGAAAAAAGTCAATCAATTCTGGACCAATTCTTTTGCAACAAACCGCATTTCAAAAGCGCGTTTCCATTTCTGGTTCTTCTCTTGTGAATTACATGAAATCGACGTTTTCTCAACGAACGTAGATGCTTCTTTTTCGAAATTTTGCATACTCAAACTTTGGCAGTGGGACAAAAGGCGGACGAAAAAAAACAGAGAATAATTCTAAAAGGAAATTTAAAGGGTTTTGTGACCAAAAGAAAGGAAGATTTAATTAGATTTGATTTCGACTTTTTATATTAAGTAAAATGTTCACTTGCACTCTAGCCTGTGGTAAATATTTTATAATTCCCATATAAAATTTCCTCTGTAATTGAATGAAAAATCAAGCAAATCAAGCGTACTCAAATAAAATGCGAATTTTCTCTCAGAAGGGAACGGTCAGTTTGCAATTTTCTGCTGTGGTTATCTAATCTATTGAAAACAACAACGAGTGAGGAGAATGTTTCTGTTTCTCATTAGCGACTCCATTAGCGGAATGCTAGCGCACGATATTAGGGCGCAATGTAAATTGGCAGGATTAAATGCATCGGACGATTGCATCAATCTCATTAAATGCCGTGCATAATGTTTGGCAAGAGAGAGAGGGTGAAAGAGAGAGCGAATCGAGCGTAGGTGGTCGGGGTTAGTAACGATGTTTGGGGATGCTCTGATAATTATTGAATCCCTCGACGTTGTTTGCGCCAGGCAAATCGAAAATAATAGAATATTCGAGCGTTTACCTGACTACATACCCGCGTCTTCCGCTCTCGAAACGCGGTTTTTCGTTGAAATTCTATGCATGACGCAACATTATGTAAAATTCGTAAAGTTAGCTTCCCACAGGAATCAATTTATGGCCAATGATCCAAATATTTTGATTTTATTCATTACATTCATTTATAAGGTTTCTATTTCTCAACCTGAATAGTGAGTCCTTAAGTATTTTTACTGCTGAAAAAGAATACAAAATTTAAAAAGTTCCACTACTCCCACAAATTTTGAAAAATCAAAGATTTTATTTTTTAAAAAATTCTACAAATTTAACAAATTTGCAACTTTTTTCTTTCATTTTATAGAGCAAAATACATAAAAATTACAATTCAAATGTTAGGAAGTTACTTTGTAAATCAGTAATCTTTTATTATCAAATTGCTAATTAAGTTTTATTATTTTAATATATTATAAAATTCTATCACACAAATGGAGGGTAAAAGGGGCTTCATATCATTACCATCATTTATTTTCATGTACAGCAAAAAAAATATTTAAATTTCTTATAGCTACATATTATATATTTTATTATGAATTTGTATTATTACATAAGAAATTCAAAGCAGAATTTATAAAAATTGAAGGATGATGGAATTTAAAAAAAAATGTATCCTTTATCAGTGTAAAAAAAATTTACAAAAAACAACTATTACTTGTTGAGAAATAAAATATTGACCAAAATTTGTTTAATGATATTAAAATATTTTCTTGTATAATGATAATGTTAATTATATTGTATAAAGTTTCATTTTTTTTTCGTGTATAATAAAAATAATAAAGCACAACTTCTAAAACGCTCATTTTCGAATGTAGAGAGGGAAAATTAGAAAGCAAAACGCGCGCGCGTATATATATTTTGCAATGTTTGAATAATCATTTTCATTCTTTAATACCGCCCGTCCGTTCCGCTCTTCTCTTTGCCATCAGCTTTGCTTAATCTGATTATTGCATGCATTCCATAGCTTCGCATATAGCGGGATCATAAAAGCAAACAGAAATATGTAGGAGCAAAATAAATGATTGAAATATTCGTCTGGCAATACAGATGAAATAATTTTTAAAAAATCACGGACGCGGAATCTGAATGATTTTCTGGTCTGATGTCATCATTCGCATTTGAATGATTTTTTAACAACACTTTAAACAAAAATAAATATTTATTCTTCCGCTAACCGCGATATAACGAATAACAAATAATTGATATTCCGATTGACAATATAATTATGTTAATACACTTAATTTAAAGCTATGATTTTTTCAAAATTATAAAAATTTCAGTTGTGTTAGGGCTTTGAATAGTTCTCGGATCATACGGAATACAATCTTTCACACAACATTTTGCACAATTTATCGAATTAAAGAATACGATCTAATTCACTGTTTAACTCTTTGTGAATCGGCGACCCCATTTGGGATCATCTCCTTTTATTTTGTACATTGCTCGTTTAATTTTTATGAAATTTGTGGTAATTTGATAATTATGGCGGACAGAATTAAAAAAAAGATCATTTTTCAGTTATTATAAAATACGATTTTTGGAAATTTTTAATTGTGAAATAACATCCAGTTTCCAGTTTCGCGTTATTTAAAGCTCATCAATGCTACGCAGACAGTTAGTACTGATTTTCGAATTGACTTTCAAACTCTGATTATAAGCCTTGTAACATTAGATTCTCTCTTATTCGATTATTACCCTTTTGAAATTCACGTTTTCAGACTACATGAAACTCAGTGATATCAAGAATCTCCTAAAATCGAGTTTCACGATAGTCAGATTATTTTTTTAAATTTGAATTTTAGAATTCTGAGATCAGAATCAAAATCAATGATCGCAAAAACCTTTAAAAAACAAGACTTTTCATAATTTGTTTTGTTAGAAAGCTTTTCAAAAAATTCAGTTCGCGAAAATTGACATTGCAAAATTCAGAAAATTTAAAATTAATTCAAATAATTGTTTTTTAATTTATTACAACAGAGTAGATTATTCGTATTCTGTTGTTTTTCCATCGACAGTCGCACACTCTCTCGACGTTAGACTTTGAATTATCACGGAATTCCCGTCGTTAGATGCGAGATTGACGATTGGACTTCATCAGGATTGTACATACATGATTTGTGACCGCGGGGCATTTAAATCAGATCTGATTGTTGTTCACAATGAGCTTATTATCCCTAAGAAGCTAGAGGAATCTTAATGGCTAGACCCGATATTAATACTACTTCATATATGCTATATATATGTATACGCTGCGATCGTAGGTACAGTATGGCTTCTAATGTGATAATCGCTAAGTGTCCTAAATAGCTTAAGTCCTATCTATCGGTGAAAAATGAGAATGCACCTCTCGCACGTGGTGCGAGATCGCGCTATACTCGCAGTTGTTGTGCGCATTGACAATATCTTCACGGTGTACCAACCCACCGAGAGATCAACAAAAGTCGATCGAGCCCCTCTCTTCTGAGAACCCTGAAACGGAGACACTGCCGCCCGATGAAGTGCATTGTCCGAGAGGATCCTTGAGTAGGCATGAAATAACATGCGATGCTTAAAGGTGCCATTTCATTTGAAATGTTGGATGTTTTCCAATTGCTTAACATATTTTAATATAAACGTACAGGAATCCGTAAAAAGTGATATTGTGCACGATTTAACGACTGAACAGAATGTATACGTTCTGCACAATTTCGGAGACAGATTAAATCCATATAACACAGATGTCCAAGAGACACTTTCAGGAGACACCAGGAGAACATCAGAATGTCCCAATTCTGAGAACATTCGCAAGAACATCGCTGGGATAAAATCGCTGTTGTAGCTTTTTTCACTTGTATTAAATTAAAAAAAAAATACCGGTTATTCAACGTCCAATTTCAATTATTAATAGCCATGATTAGTAACATGCAATTATTATTAAAAAACATAAATTTACGCAGTCGATCACTACTAACTCTCAAGCTGAGTATCGATGTGTAGTGCTTTGTCGACGATTACAACAATTAGAACACAACTTGTATCACCATGTGCATGAAAGTATCTAGTGATTTTACAATTAGAAAACGCCCATTAAAGAGTAGCATTAGCATATGACGGTTTTAATATGACGCTTAGCGTCTAAACGCTGAAAGCAAGATTTATTCTTATACAGCACAGAAGCTTACAGCAACATTGTTGCAATGTTACTGTAATATTGCTGGAACGTTACAATATTGTTATAGTATTAGAAAAAAAATGAACGCCATATACATAATGCTACATCATTTTCATACATTGTCTAGCGTCAATTTTAATTATATAATCTATTTTGACGCTGAACATGAGTATCGAGCATCAGTATGAAAAGGCACCTTAATAATCTCTATGACCGACTGGAGCAAAAGTATAAACAAATAACACGAATCAACGAAATTCTTGCGAAAACGTAGGTCACGGCGTCGCGAACAATTTCGATCGAGATCGATGAGAGAAAGAACAAAGTAATTGAACGAACGGCAAGTGACGGCTCGATAAGACTTTCATCGCATCTTCCTCTCAAGAATCGATCTCACCGACATCGTTGATTGATTAAACCAAAATCCGACGAAAAATCTTAATGGCGTAGAAATTACGTACGACGCGATTGAAAAAGTGCTAAAATAGCGATTGGCTTTTTC
>Ga0157364_1004506_pt1 | contig 13938 bp, 7 predicted proteins | sample AttsexASBM2_FD_111476 | JGI IMG/M metagenome (GOLD analysis project Ga0157364, IMG submission 111476) | Fungus gardens microbial communities from leaf cutter ant in Ribeirão Preto, State of São Paulo, Brazil - Atta sexdens ASBM2 | ecosystem: Host-associated > Fungi > Mycelium > Unclassified ... | reverse complement strand
TGACAAGGGACGATACTCCTTTCGCTCAATCGAATTTCGATGTATATATTCTTTTACTCGATCCATGTCTTAACGCTCGTAACTGAAGCTTACGATTGAATGAAAAAAATCTTGTACACCTATATACATTGCATATATGTACTATCAGAACATGTCCCGACGCATTTAACAGAAGCATCGATGTTTTCGGATACATACGTTCATATTATATATACATGCATCGTTTATACATCGTTCATACATATACGTTCATACATATAAATTGTTCATACATATACGTCCATATATATATACATTCATCCATACATACATATTGTACATATATACATACATACATATACACATACATACATACATACATACATACACGTTCATACATATGAATACACACATGTATATAAAGGAAGGGAAAAAAGAAATATGTAATAAATACGTATTAAAGTATTTTTTATTTAAAAAATTCTTTTGCAACCACCAGTTATATATTTTCAATACATTTTGTAACGCGCAATTCTTAACATATTGTCCACATCGCATAGTATTAGCAACATCCAGATTAGTTAAAGATTCCATGTTTTCGTAAACTGCATCCAAGGTCTCGATGTATATGCGTTCTCGCTCATCGTTCAAAAGCAAATTCCACAGCCACGTTCGTTTCTCGTGTATATTTCCTTTAATGTACACGATAACATCATGTTCAAATACAGCTGTCATGATCAGGCGTTTTGCCTCGTTATACGGGACCATCCCGTCCTCCCGCAATGGGATAAGCACTCAACTAGGAAGCGCAAGATCTCGGATCTTGTCAAAAATTTCCATGACACAGGACTCGTAAAAATGTAATGTGTGAGAACAGTTCCCTGTTTCAACACCGCTACTTCCTTCATAATAAATTTCTTGTTAACGATGAATCCTTGTAAATCCACGAGTATTGGCACGAGCATGTTATTGAGAAAATTGTGATCAATTGCGGTCGAAATGCGACGTATCGTAGATTTTATATCATGTCGGAAGTGCGCTTAGGTGATTTTGCGCACAACGTTGGTCAATGGATTATACTGAACCACGCGATCGTGTATGATGAGACAATAGGCTGTTGTATTTGCGAGCATATTCTCCTTACATTAAAGTCTAATCACACGGTGCCACTCTTGACCGATTCGTTCTGTCGAGAGCAATCGATGATCACGAACGGGCCATTACGTAAAAAAGTTGTAAAGATGAAACTCGGCTCGAGATACCTTATAGAAACGCGCATACAAGTCGTATAGAATCGCACATCTGTTTTTATCAAAATCCAGATTCAAGTCATCATATGGATAACATTCCGAATTCAGATAGAGAGTTTCGCATTGGTTAATTTGCAATCGTCGAATCGACTTATATCCTCGGACATGACGTTTTTTCGATCTGTTTGCATAGCGAAAATGACGTAGGCTTCTCGAGCTGAGTAGCCGTCTTGATGGCCCACGAATGTTTGGTTGTGCTCTGCAAGAGCGGAAACTCATACAGATCCCACGAGCGAAAAGCGCTGCTCAGATATCATCCGCTTTCCAAAGTGCGTAGCATCGACAGCTTATTTATCTCGCTCAATAACACGTGCGGCATTCGCTACTATACTTTGAATAATTCGAGCGTTGATTCTGTTGCCGTCAGACAATTGTTGTCGTTGCGCGCTCGTATTAAAATCAACTCGTGACAAGCGTTGCTCACCACGCGTTTATAATCTTTGTAAAATCCCAGCAGTACGTAGAGCGATACACAGAAATTAAAATACCCGGCCGGAGTAGTCTACGTATCCCAGCCGGCATTTCGCAAAATCACGCTTCTGTCAGATGACACAGTTACATAGTTTTTGAATGCTAGTTGTGCCCACGTTTCTGTTACGATCTCCACACTAGTGAGTTCATATCGAATCTCATCGAATATGAATGCGACGCAATTATTTCCCAATGTCACGTGAGCACTCTGAACTACTTTTTGTTCTTCCTTAGTTTTCCCTCGACGTACAGAAAGCTTTCGTACGGCAGTGTGTCCTGTTGCTGTATGGGTATTCTTATTTCGTCGCTGTATCTGAACGTTGTGTTGGCGAACGGGTTGTACGTGTGAGTGTCAATCTTGACGATGCGATCGTCGAAAATCGGCTCGTCTTTAATATTTAGGATATCAATCATTTCAAATGTTACGCACCACGAATCCCAAAGACTTTAAAAATGTAACGTTTGATAAATTTCTTCTTCTTTTTCTTCTTCTTCTTCTTCTTCTTCTTCTTCTTCTGTCTGATGCAGCTGGATGAGCGAGTGTTATCGAACTGTGACGTCACTGGCCTTATAAAAAATGCGTTATCTCTTTGCGTATACACTCCGTTCAGCACGAGCATCTCACGCTCATATTATCACTGTCGCCGTCGTACGTACAATTTAACGGTGACCTCTTCTCCTCAAAAATCGAGCAATCGTCCGTTCTGCATCTTCAACGATGCGTATCGTTAGATCCGTAATGCTCCGTGCGATGATCGGCAAGTATATGATCTGCACCGGCCTCTCCAATATCTTATCTATCCTGGAGGCATACTCGACGAAAATTCGTGTATCGTGTGTGCGCTTTTGCCGTTGCTGTATGCGCCCGCGGTCACTCTACGCGGATAACGTTTATATTCTTTATGTTGATCGACACGTCCGATTCGTGCCACCTTCGCGGCCGCAGTATACGCTTCGACAAGAATTCCAGTAGCGATCCAATGCTGTTGGGCTTACCAAAGTTTATTCTGTATGCACTAATATCGCATCTCATCGTTTTGTAGTTTGCGCGGAGCGCAATCAGGTATTCTCCACCTTCACTATTATCATCAACGGTGTCATTGTTGTTGTTGTTGTTGTTGTTGTTGTTGTTGTTGTTGTTGTTGTTGTTGTTGTTGTTGTTGTTATTGTCACCACGTAATGGTTTCAAGCGCGTCGCAGTGTGGACGTTTTCGTAAAATCCCACTTTGTGTATAAAATTTGCACTACATCGTAACCACGGAAATACGGTACGCCAAATGAGTGTTGCACTGGTGGGCGATAGTGCAACCAAGAGAAAATGCTATAATTTATTCAAAATATCAATCATATAACATATTACAAATATATTTATAAGAATTAATGCGAATATGTAAGTATAATAAATTACGAAAAATCATGTTTTATTAAATAACGTAAGAATACTTTATCTTTTGTATTTTTAAAAAATTCCTTACTTAGTTTTGTGATGGATATTTTAAGTATCATATTGTCACAGTCGAAGTTAATTTAATAAATGTATACACTTATTATAATCAATATATATAATACATATATTCTTATAGCATGAAGCAATTGGAGCAATATTGCTGCAATATTGAAAATCTAATATTTTATTGCAAATATTGTAACAATATTGTAAAATGACAATTTAGAATAAAGAGATACGAGGACAAGTCAATAAGTTTTTAAAAAACATAGTAAAACATATTTTTTTTGCTCGATTCATTTTTATTTCTCAATATAGTCTCCTTTCAGCTCGGTACACTTGATCCAACGATTTTTCAACTTTTTCAAGCCTTCCGAATATGATTTGTCCAACTTTTCAAAATAAGTCTCTGTTTCGGTGATGAGCTGCTCTCTGATGGTGAATCTCTTTCTTCCGAATCATTTCTTCAGGTTTGGAAATAGTCGCAGGGAGCTAAATCTGACAAATATGCTGGATGGGGAAGCAATTCCTAGCAGAATTCATTGAATTTGGTCATCGGTGCCAGGCATGTGTGAACCTGCATTGTCTTGATGGAAGAGCACTTTCTTTTTTGTCAAATGGGAACATTTTTCCTTTAAAATGTTATTGAAACGGTCCAGTAAGACTGCGTAGTAATCGCTATTGATCATTTGTTTCGACGGAAAGTAATCGATATGAATTATACCACGTGCATCCTAAAAAATTGTAACCATCACCTTTCCGGCCGAATTTACTTCGTCTTCTTCGGAGCTGGTTCATTCGATGAAGTCCATTGTTTTGACTGTTTCTTCGGACTGTTCTCGGGTGTGAAGTAATGGATCCACAGTAATGAATCGACGCAGAAATTCATCTGGATTATGTTGAAACATCTCCAAACATTGTTTTGAAATCGTCACACGGTCGCGCTTATGATCCACAGTGAGCAAACGCGGTACCCATCTTGCTGATAGCTTTTTCATACCTATTTGTTCGTGCAAAATTGAAATCACTGTGTCATGTGATATGCCTGTGGCCTCAACAAGCTCGCGCACTTTCACTCGTCGATCAATCAAAATAATATCGTGGACTTTATCGATGATTTCTGGCGTAACAGCCTCAATTGGACGTCCCGAACGAGGTGCATGTGGACGACCACGTTTAAATTCATTCATTCAATTATATACAAACGCTGGTGCAGATGTGCTATGAACATTATCCAATTCGGCTTTGATTTCTTTCGGCGTTAAATCTTTCGTACATAGATGTTTGATCATTGTACGAAGCTCGTTTTTTTCCATTTTGCAAAAAATACAAAGATTGTTCGCTTTAATTGTCTACAGAAATGAAACCACGCGATGAATTCCGCTCAAAATTTAACAATAATCAGCTAAGAGATGCTACTTGTCAAAAAATAATGTGACATAACACTGCGAGTGTTGCAGTGACAAAATTTTCTAAGAACTTATTGACTTGCCCTCATAAAATAAGACTCCTTATAAATGTAAAATAATACAGATTTAGAAGAAGGCTAATTTGGAATCAGCACGGTAAGAAGTGTGCGCAATTTTTACTTATACAATTATTAAATGTGTATTAAAGAATATTTATAGTTTGAATATTTCGTTATAGGTTTTAACCATCTTCAACAAATACATAATTAATACACTAGCAGAGAATATCTTCTTATCTTTGAATCAGCCGAGAATGAATGAGACAGCGAGCTCCTTCTCACACTAGTCACTTGTTTCAAGCGATCAAAAATGCTTTCTCAGTAATCTCGGCCGCTCGGCGGCCCTAGGCATCAACCCGGGGTATCCTAAGTAACATATAAATTTTAATAAATTGTAATAATAGTATAAATCCCCCTTAATCCAGAATAGTATAAATCATGTTAAAACGTAACAGTTTACATTTCACAAAAAAATTTGACTTCAATATTGCTCATAAACCAATGAATTGTATGAATACAACAGGTTTCATTAAAACAGGCAAAGATAAAATTAAAAAAGAAGATCACTCAAATGTGATGTATAAAATAAATTGTCTCGATTGCAAGTATTCATATGTAGCACAGACAAAAAAGAAACTGAAAACTGCGTTTAAAAGAACATAAAAATGATTTCAAAAAACCAATGGATACTTTGTCTGTTATCTCTCGTCACAAACTAGATCATGATCATACGATTGATTGAAAAAATACTATCATTCTTGACTTCGAACAATCTTATTATAAAAGGATGGTCTCCAAGATGATACATATCAAAAGACAAGAAATGAGTGTAAACAAACAGAGTAACACAGAACGCTTTTCTGAAATCTATCTACCAATCATTGAAAAAAGCCTCTCTACTCACCAATAGAATAACCCTCTCCTCTCTCATTTCCTCTCCTTTCTCATTTCCTCTCCTTTTTCTTTCACAATATATAAAACCTGTCGCTAGCTACGGGTCATCACATTTTTGTTAGCAATAATTCTTACCTAAGGTTCGAATTTTTATCTTTAATTTATACTATTAACTCTGAATTACACTTGCGAAGATTTGCGTCATAAAATACATGATAAGCAATTATTACTATGAAACTTAACTAATTCTCATGAATAATAATGTATCGTAAAGTAATATTATTGAAAAATGTATTTTCTTTCTTAATTTAAATAGAATCTTTAAATTCCATATTTTTCACACGAAGTCACACTTTGCTTCTTGTAATAAGAAATCCTAAACGTAATAGAAAATATTTCATAAGCGATTGAATATTGTTCAACTTCAATTTCTGGACTTCAACTTATTCTGTTAACTCGTACCAGCGTAAAATTGTTTTACCATCTTTTTTGACTAGTTTTCATTGTTTAATTTTATATATTTCTTTATTTAACAGCTTGATATTGTTATGTACTGATGATAGTCAAATCTTGATTGAAATGTCTACGTTATTATAATTTTAAATATATGACTTCCACTTAAAACATCTAGTGTTATGGCTGTATGCTCCCTATTATTTATATTAGATATTTAATTGTTTACGCGTTATATAGTATATTTTGCGCGTTATATAGTATATCTATCTCCCCTTTATAACCTCGAGTAGCAAGAATAATTAAATAGAAGTAGAATTTTACTGAAAACAAAATTATAAAGCATTTCCTTTCACGGAAGTCTTAAAAGGCCATTAGAAAAGAAATATTAGGTGCGAAAAAGTTCATGGCATTTTTCCCGTTACATTTAACGGGAAAAACGCCATGAATTTTTTCTCGTATCTAATATGTATGTTTGAAACTTAAGACTTGAACTTGTGACAAAAATATGCAAAAAAAAATCGAATAGCAAAAAGCATGTTTTTCGCTTATAAAACGAACAATATTGATTGTATGGAAAAAAATTCGATATAAAAAATTGTAGGTATTCGAAATATCTACAAAATAAGATGTGGAACATTAAAATCGATCTATTAATTCAGTAGAAAAAAAATAAAATACATCGAAAAAAGCCATTTTTGCACTCGCTCTCTGTTCACTGAGATTTAAATGCAAAACTTTGAAATTCTCATAAAATGTAGCCTTCGTAATGACGAACAAATCTAGCCCAATGAACGAGTTCATTGTTGAAATGTTCATTAGTTTATGCAAAAAGTCATTTGTTCACTACAAACTTGTCTGCGGAAAACTTAATTTCTTCATCTTTGAGCAGTCGCATAAGCAATTTACAGGAGTGATTTTTCAAGAATTGCACTATCACGTACTTAATAATCAAACGATTTTTTGCAATTTAACTATTATAAAATGCCTTAAAAAGTGGACATCTTTTTCTGTGTAAAAAAAATGGAAATAATTTCGTTAACAAGCATCACATTAAATAGCCGTGTGAAGCATTCGAAATTTGACATTTTTCTACGAATTCAAAAAAAAAAGATTACCTTTCAATTATTAGGAATCGATATAATTTTTTTTCAAAAAATCACTGTGGTTTTCAAAAAATCACTCTAGTTTTTAAGATTAAGAATTCCGTCTGACACCAATTTGTCAAGCAAGAATTGAATTTGCTGTTGAAAAATTCTCGAATTTTTTACTGCTGAAAAAGTTTGTTTAAAACTATTGGAAAGTTGAAGAACGCGAGCGAGGCAGTGCGCAGAGTAGAATGAGAGAAGCAGGATTGATAAAAAAACGTGTTATTAAAAAAAAACATTCAGTTCTTTTTGTTTAAAACATGTTTTATATATGTTTTAAACAACTTTTAAAAAAATCATGTTTAAAACAAAAAAAAACACCTTTTAAACATATATTTTATATATTATATTTTATTATAACGGATTTTTACTTCCAAGTATTTTGAAACGTTTCTAAGCTACATTTTAGCATTTAATTATACTTATTTCCTTATTTTTCTTAAATTTGAGTGTATTATCACATAAGTATATGTATATTTGAATGTATTGTTTGCTATTTAATATTTTAATATTTATTTGATTATATATATTTTAAGTTATGCAAATTTAAGTATGTCAAATCTTAACCTTATTAAATGGATGAGTCTACAATACCATATATGTATGTACTAAAAATAATAAAAACTGAGAAGATAGAGGCAGATCTCTATACAAGAGGACATCATGTAACACAAAGATATATTGCTGCAGATAACAAACACATTCATATTCTTTTTTTTTAATTACAGTGCTTTTTAATATCTAATTCCTCATTGTTTTTGTCAAAAAATTTGAAGTGTTATTATTACGTTGCGCTTGCCTTAGTACCAAAACATTACCGTATCTCGATATAAAAGACGTAAGAAGAGGCTTCATTATATAATATGTCAATGTGATAGGTTTCATAATTTCAATAATAAGCAACAATTAATATTTCGGAAAAGGGCAATTAGATAAGCAACCCGACTTACTGTGTAGGTATCGAAAGCGTCCTGTATATATATTGTATATATATATATATATATATATATATATATATATATATATATATGTATATTAATTATTGCAACACATATTATTATTGTATATTATTGTATATTATTATTGTATATTGGCTCTTTTAATGCATTTTTTATTTATATGAATAACAGAAAAATTATTATATATAATTATAATACATATTAATATATTATAAATTATTATATATATTACAGATACTATTCTGCATATGTGAAAATTATTAGTAAAAATTGTAAACCTTTAGATCATTTATGAAAAAATATATATTTTAACTATACATTTTAATTAAATCACTTTTCCAACAATATCTATTGACCAAGCATAGTCAGTATTGATCAAGTATAGTAAGTACGTCACTTTTTCTGTTTACATGGCATCTAACGTTAATAATTATAATACTGGATGTTATAACTTTCATAAATCGGGGTGTGTAAACGTACTAAAACATTTTACATTTTATATTTAGTAATCATATGTTCATGGATCATCGAAATATCAATTTCCGTACAATTGCAGAAATTAAGCTATAAATCTTGCTTTTAAGTTATAAATCTTACTTTTACAGCTTTCAGTTTTCTTACTATAAATAGTCTATATAATTATATGTGAATATAGTTTCGTATGTATAATTATAAATAATCATTTATATAGTTAAATATATAGTTAAATATATAAAAAAACTTTTTACCGAGGTATGCTATCGAGGTATTGTATCAAGGTATAATCGATATCTATTATATCGGTACTTTTGTTCGTCTTTATCACAATTACATAAAATAATTAAATTGCATGTAATTCAATAAATAGTTTGTTAATGCGAAATATAAAATTCACAAAGAATTTTTATATCAATTAATACACATTTTATTAAAGTACTTTAATATAATATATACTTAACAATATTTACTTTCAGTAATTATACAGTTTAGCATACTCACCTCAAAAATCAATAAAATTAGGCTTATTCGACGCGTTTTTGCATGAAATGAAAAAATCTGGTAAAAAAAAAGCGTCGCTCTGCCTTGTGAACCGAGATATTGAGTGTTAGAGGCTCCAATGTCAATCTATCAGAAACTGTGTATTCCACAATACATGATTTCTGATAGGTTGAAATTCTTATTCATTGTTCTCTTTTCCCTGTTCCTTTTATTGTGTGGAGCCCCTTAAAGTTGACTAAAATGTTACTACGATGATAACACGATCATTAATGTGTCATGTAGACAGTGAAGTGTATAAACTAGTACTTATTGATAGTACTTAATGACGCCGCTCCGAATAAAAAAATACATCCTATCCACTTGAGGCCTAACTGTCTAGAAGTTATATAGCCTAAACAGTGGCCTAGTTTCCACCGAGGATTTAAATCGAATCAGAATGTAAGAACCAATCAACTACAATCGAGTATTTCCCTGTTACAGTCGAACGACAGGGGAATGCTCGACTATAATTGATTGATTCTTACATTCTGATCCGGATTAAACCCTCGGTGGAAACTAAGCCAATGTAATATGAATCCGAGCTACAGGCTACCACAGACTAGAGTCTTAGGTTATTCATAATATGGTATTCATAGTCGAAGCTCTTAAGCAGCGCTTAAGACTGTCTCATTAAGACTGTTCATCAAGACTGTCTTATTCAATTAAGATCATCTTGAAATCGTAACATTTTATAGTTACGAAATAAGACGATCTTCGAGAAGTTTTTCCTTAAGAAATTCTTGTTTGATTTAAGATCATCTTGACGAAGATGTTCTTAAGGTTGAACTTATTTGATAAATTCAAATAGTTTCGACTGTTTCTATAATATTTCGGTTGAATTCTCCAATAGAAACATTTGAGAAGTATAAGTTTACGAAATGTGTTATTATATTATTTTTTGTATAATTAGACTGTGGATTCCGATTTGAAGTGCGTTCCCTGGTGAAAAAATTTCATTGAAATTTCAATGTTTATAACATTTTAGCAAAATTGTTGTCTGAAAAATTATTGAAATTTCACTGAAAGTTAATTTTTCAGCTGACATACTGAAAAATCGCTGAAAATGAACTGAAATTTCTCTGAACTTCTGTAGAAACTTTTCGGAAATTTTTCTTAAAATATTTTCTCTAAAATTTTGCTAAAAATAAATATTTCAACAAAAAATTGTTGAAATTAAATTGAAATGCTGTTCCAAAACGAAGATTAATTTCAATACAATTTATTTATCAAAGTTGAAGAACGGATTTTACAGATCTGTCTTATCCGTCTTGTCTGTATTTTTTCTGGAGTACTGCAAGTAGTAATTAATGTTAAGAAGATCGCGTTCAACTCAAATTTTGATAAAAATACACTGAATGTGTTTTCGCGTAAAAATAAATATTTAACAAGAAAAAGGTGTTGCGTTGCTCCGCGAACCGAAATATATCATTAAAGTTGACAACTATTTAGGTTAGGAAATCTGTCACAGCAATTGATCATTGTTTTTAAAACACAAATTCTCTGCTTTAAAAATAATATAAGAAAATAATTTGTATTTTTAAAGTGAATTTTTGTTTTTAAGACAGATTTGTTTTAAAGCAGAAAAGTTAAATTAATTAAGTTTAAAATTAATATCTTTTTAACTTTTTTTATATGAATTTTTTAACTTTTTTTATATGAATTTTTTAACTTTTTTTATATTTTAAAGTTTAAATCCAGCAGTTTCTTTAAAATAATGCTGTAACTATAAATGCGATTTTGCCGTTGAGTAAATTCCTATAAATTTTGAAAAAAGTTACAAATGTTTTATAATGTATTATTAAATTTTTGTTAATTAAAATTAATAATATTACCTAACGATATTTATTAACGATTTAAATATAAGTTTTTTTTTTATTTTATTTAAATCTATCATGAATCTCTCCCGACTTTTTGTATGCTTGTTTTAAAAGTGAAACATAAAATGTCATATAAAAAAAATCTTCTGATGTTGTATTTATATAGGCAAAATTTACAAGAATTATATTCGTTTGTGATGGATTAAATCTCAGTCAAAACATTTCCCGTATGAATTTTGATCATAAATTTGCATTACCAACAAATTTTTGAACAGTGAGTCAAGAATCTTTATTTAATTGTTATATTGAATATATCATTTTTCAGTACAATCAGATCTGCAGTAGAGAAATATCTCGTCTGCCTACAAAAACTTGCACACATGATCACAACGCATGATCATACCAATACATCTAAATATGACAGATTTCCTAACCTCAATAGTCGCCAATAGTCAACTTTGATGTATATCTTGGTTCGCGGGACAGAGAAATTTTTTTATTATCAAATATTTATTTTTACGCAAAAACGCTATTCAATGTATTTTTATTAAAATTTGAGATGAATGAATCTTCTTAACATTTTTAATTTTTGCGTAAGTCCACCTCGAATATTTCTTGGCGAAGATCATCTTATTTATTATATATACATGTCAAATATATATATATATATATATACATATCAAATAAGATGTCTTATAATAATTATAAATTCGTAACTAGAAGGTAGTCTATGCTTATTTTAAACAAGATGTGTTTATGAATGTCAAGACTGTTCAAGACATTTTGAAATAAGATCGTTTTCGATAAGTTTTAACTTGAGATTTTACTCAAGTACGGTCTTATTTTTCGATTATGAATCTAGAAGACATCTTAAGACCGTACTTAAGCCAATCTTGAATATAAGAACGGACTATGAATATCGGCCTTAGGACTGTCGCACACAAAATTTCGCAACAGTGACCGTAAGACATAAACTTAAGCCGATAACTCAATCAGAATATTGCTTCAGGTCTATGCATAGCAGTAAACTTATCCATAACTCGCAATAAGGTGAATTTCAACCGAAATTCGCCTTATGGATAAGTTTATTGCTATTTCTATTTCCGTTAGAGTATGTAGATTTAAAGCAGTATCCTTATTGGCTCACCGGCTTAAGTTCACTCTTAAGGTTACTGTTACAGAAATTTTATCTGCGGCAACCCTTAAGACCATGGCACACACCAAAGAGAAACTTGAGAGAGAACATGCCGGCCCAAAACCTGTAACTGCAAAATGTTTGTGACTACATTGTGGCTACTATGTCCAATGTGGCGCAAAGCGTGCCTGGGCGCCGGCAACGGTTAACTAGGGTGCGTTCGGGGAGATGCTATTCGCGCTATTTAGCAGTACAAACTGTTCGAAGCTACAGATAGCGCTAACAAACACGATCATGACGTCACTAATGGTAGCGTGTTACGTCATAATTGCGCGCTATCAACGCTATTCCTTCCGAGATAGTGTATTGATAGCGTTAGCGTTTATAGATCCATGAATGATCCTAGCGTAGCGTTGATAGCGTTTAACATTCGTCAAAGTTAGATTAATGTTTAAGGGGATTCTGTTCTCGAGCATCACCAAACTTTTTTCTCTTAAAATTTCGTAGAGTAAATGTACGTACGTAATGTATGAATTTCAAATTTTATCATAATGAATGTAATCTCAATTTTAATCTCTGCAGATGGCCACTAGGCTGGAGTGAACGTAATTCTTGCTTGTGTATCATCTTTAAACTTTTTTTAAACTTTAAAGTTTCTACGAAATACAACTTGTGTATTTGATTTCATCATAAATGTGAAAGTCAGAGGTATCTTGTACTTACTGACAATTTTTAATTCCCGTGAACGGAAAAATATTACTATTACGATATTATAAATTACTAGTGCGGCAGAGTATTTCGCTGCAGATGTTTAAAATCCTTATTAGATATAAATATGCTTCTTCTTTTGAAATCGACAATAGATGCTCAAGGGTTCTTTCTTTTATCTGATTAAATTATTTAGTGTAACTATTAATTTTTTTATCTAGTTTCTACATTGTTCACTTCGGCCTAGCGGCAGACTATCATAGAGATTGCAATTGAGATTGCGTTCTGGTTCATATAATCGTGTTACATTTACAAATTGTGCATCAGAAATATTCATCTCTGCTATCTTACATGCGCGTGTTTATTTCTCTTAAAAGTATTAACATTATATTATATTTTTACAAATGTGTTAATATTTATATTTTAAATCAGTTATATACATGAATTAAGTTGTATTTCAAGCATTTTATTTTTAACACATTTTTATAGTTTACTTTATTTGTTATTATTTTCTTACAATACTAAAGTTTAAAAAGCATATAATGATAAAATTAATCTAAACTTTTTGTTTGTATAAGTACTTTAAGTATTTAAAATGCAATTATAAGTTTCATTGTGACGCAAAAATTAAGTTTAATAAAATAAGGAAATAATATATTTTGTTAACAATATATAAATTAAAAGAACAGTTGATGAGCCAAGCTAGATATTTATATGTATGCTTGTAATTATAAATTTTTCTACACAAAAATTTAAACAATTTCATGAGTTTCAATCCGAAATATTTTATTTATTTACAGAACAATATAACCACAATTAATTAACAATTTCTACATCTAAAGCTGAAACGTTACTCTATCGAATAATATAAATGTCAATTTAAAAAAAAAATAGAATACATATGCATTTTAGCTAAAAATATAATATTACTTTCCTTCTATAACTATTGCATCAATGAAATTTTACATAATACATCTTGAATATTTAAAGAACATATACAAAACAGTTAAGATTTTTGCAATTATCTTATTTTATACATATATATATATATATATATATATATATATATATATATATATAGAGATGTTTTTTATATTTTTGATATCTTTTTATATTGAACACACATTGATAT
>Ga0157364_1004504_pt1 | contig 13940 bp, 10 predicted proteins | sample AttsexASBM2_FD_111476 | JGI IMG/M metagenome (GOLD analysis project Ga0157364, IMG submission 111476) | Fungus gardens microbial communities from leaf cutter ant in Ribeirão Preto, State of São Paulo, Brazil - Atta sexdens ASBM2 | ecosystem: Host-associated > Fungi > Mycelium > Unclassified ... | reverse complement strand
TGTGAGCTTATGTATTATTCAACGAGATTTTTCAAATATAGTTATATCACAAAATTATAATTAATAAATACACATATCATTACCAAAATTTTATACATAAGAAAATACAATTACCTTCATCTGCATCAGGAATGGGAGCTTCTCTTGTTACTTCACTAGATAAGGTATTGCTAGAACTATCATCATTATCGCTTGTTATATTTCGTCTCTTACGATAATTTCGCTGTTTCACTTTTGATTTGTTCCTTTGAAACGTCACTGTATCGTCATTTACGTTTCCAGTACTGGTGTTATAAGCACTCTTATTTAATTTCTGCCGCTTACTAGAATCTTCATCCGAACTATCGTCTGATTTTTCTATCGACGTGCCACTACCGGCATGTACTTGACCTTTAGAGATACTTCTTTTGACTTTATTCTGATCTGTGTATAATGCATTTGCTTCATTAGTACAAGAAGAAGATGGACTATTGTCTTGCGAAGTAGTTGCTTCTGATACATCAACCGAATTAAAATTGGTAGCACATAAGATTTCTTTTAACACATCGTTGGTTTTGTCGCATTTATCAGTTGTTATCTTAATTTCATCTTCTGTACAAAGTTCCATAGGCTCGTTTGCTTGTTCATTTTGCATAGATCCACAAGCGAAATTATTATCAAATCCGACTATATGACTAGCGTCTTTTGAAATGACACTGCTGTTGGATGTAACACTAAAACTGTCTACATTCGTTGAGATGTTTGAATCTTCTAAAGAATTTGATTGCACTTTCATAGATTCCTCAGAATCCTTGATGTCAGAAAATTTCACCTCAGAATCATTATTGACATCATATATGTTATTTTCGGAGTCCATTTTCGAGATTTTAGATGTATTCCTTTTGTTTATTCAGAATGTCAGCAATCACCCCTTCAAAGAGGCACAATCTGCAGTTGCAACATATCCAATGTTTATCTAAAAAGTGATGATCATAAAAATTTATATAATAAATAATAAGAAATCTCTTTACATATTATAAACTCATTACATATAAAGGATGTATATATTTAAATAAAATATTAATTTATGTATATGTGTATACTTTATATATAATAAATATATTTTATAAGTTTGCACACATTTGAGTAAATTATTTTAAAAAAAAGATTCTTATCTACCCGAAATCTATCAACATCTATCAGACTTTTTTCTTAATTAAATGGACAATTTCATAGCATCCCAAACATTAAGGTCTATATTCAGAACGCATAATGACATTATCGAATAATTAGTATACACATAGTCCACGTTGCACATAATAGAATTTATATAGAAATAAAAGCATGCATTTATCAATAAATTCGGGCTTATAAATCACAAAGTATTTGGTATTAAATACAAAGTAACAATTATTTTAAACTCGACAAACAAATATCAAGATTTTTTTTAAAAAGTTTTACGTTACTATGACATTTCAAAGAGCCAAAACATTTCTCGTCATCGCTTTAAAAAATAAAAACTAAATTTAAAGTAGTTTATTTATCTCTCGAAAAATTCACCGACCTTTCAAAAAGATAAAACATTTTCGTTATCATAACTTTTTAAAGATAAAATTGAATTTAAAAGATTAACAAGAAAAATCCTGATGTAAGTCTAAAATGTAAATCATTGCAGAAAATTGCAAGTTGTGTGTCGAGGTTATAGACACGGCTAGCACAACATCGTCACTGATTTAATACAATCGTCGTTCTTAACACAACCCCGCATTACTGCAGGAGAGAGCATTACCGCAAAAAAAGGATTGTGAATTATGAACATTAATCGCGCAACGATGGAATACGACGAGATCCCGCATTACATAAATTCGCCATTCACATTCCGATCCCCTTTTTTCTGCCCCTTCTTTTTAGTGGAATTATTTACTAAAATGGCCAGCGATGTACGCAATGCAACATGTATATCGACATGGTTATGAACGTACAGAGTTTTACCAATGGACGTTGAGTCTTTTCGATAATACGATCAAGACGTCGTAGATTGTTTGAATGAAGAACAAGACATGAACCGCGGACGAGTCAGGACCAGCTGCCCTGTCGACGGGGTACTCACCTCGAAACTTTCACTGACGAAACGCGGTCTGGCCACACACAAAGGTTCCCAATCACAGCGCTACTACGATCACAATACGATGAACACACGGTAAGGTAAATGCACAACTCATAATCCCCGACACCCCAACCGAGGCTGCGATAGCTACTGACATAATGAATATAGGGTGCGTTTCGAATTATACATGAAGCGCATGTATCGTTTTATTCTTCTTTATTATTTGGTGAACAACGAGGACAAATGATGCATCATGCGCTTCATGCGAAATTCGGAACGCACCTATAGTGGCGGGAATTTAAATCTGTTCTTTGTGCCTGAGTTAAACTAATGTATATATATATATAAATATAAATAAATATATTTATATATAATAATTAACGTTTAATATATATAATTAATGTTTAATGAGAGCCAGATAATAAGTTTTGATGAAATCCACTGCAATAACAAAGAACAGGTTTTTTTCTCGATTTTAGCAATAGATCTTGTCGCGTCAAAAAAAACGCGAAAAGAAAGAAGAAAGATAAGACGTTACAATCAATCAGTTGTGCCAATGGGATTCATTGTCAGCGAAGAGACCGCCAATTGGTCGACGCGAAAAATTCTCTACAGTTATGTTTTAAAATTCATTGCCAGTAAAAATCTACAGGAACAGAGAACAAGAATCTCAATCTAGAAGAATCAGAAATCATGTATTCTGGAATACACAATTTATGATAGGTTGAAATTCTTATTCTCAGTTCTCTATTCCTTTTATTGTGCGGAGTCCCTTACTGTTACAGAAATTTTGTATGCGACAGCACTTACCCCGTATTATCTGTAATAGATTTTTAAGCCTTGTAATGTAAAAAAAGTATATTTTTCAGAAAAAATTCATGTTGAAAGCAAGAAATTACTTGATTAACATGAAACTGGATATTTGGGGGTTTTCGGAATCGCTGATTACGAATCTGACCTCAGGTTTTCAAAATTCAAAATGGCAGACAAAAAATTTAAAAATTAGTTTTATAAAATGGGATCAAGTAGATTTTTTAGATTGCTCATTATGAATCTGAAGTCAAAATTTTTTAATTTTTTGTCTGCCATCTTGGATCTGCTATTTTTAATTTCGAAAATCTGAAGTCAGATTCGTAATCAGCGACTTAATCACCTCATTTTACAGAATTAATTTTTTAATTTTTTAAAACACCGAGTAAAAAATTTCAACTGAATTCTACGTAAAGAAAAATGTGTGCCTCAAAGGGTTAAATCTTAATGACACGCAACTTCGACGCAATATGTTCTAAATTCTAAAGTATTACAAACTGAAAATAGTTAATTACACAAAAAAATTTTATGTGCAACTTTTTAGTCGCTGTGCGCTTACTCAGCAAAAAATCCCTGTATTCAAGTCTCCGTAGAGTTATCAAAAAATTAAACGTATTGCAACCTATTATAAAACATGTATTTCTCACTTTCTTCTCTCTTATCACAATCATATACAATATCAAAATGTAGTCTTCGTGTTTGTTCGATGTTCAAAAATTGTAATGTACAATAGCAAACTTATGTGTACAATTCGCTTCTAATTATTTCCAGTTCATATAAAATATTAATCGTAACTAAAAAAACGCAGTTTCTTTGATACATTGTGCAGTGCATTCCATAAATTCTGCTGTGTAAAATCCAATAAAATTCATTTATTGTAATCGTGAAACGATTAATATGAAAAGTGAAATATGAAAAAATAATTTACAAGTCACTCACACTATTTAACATTAAAAAAGAAAAAAGCAGCAAAGTACAGTGTAAATGATGCGCGATTAAAATATCTATTATTAAATGATTTATATTTTTATTTCCAATTAATTCACTATTTTATTTGCGCATCAATTATTGAACTATATTTATTTGCCATTTTTCCCTCTAATTAAGAAAGAAAGAATATCTAGTGTGTATGCTGTATAATTATCATCAATAATATCAAATCGCATTTATCAAATCATAACTTTAAGACGGAAAATACTCTATTATAAAAATTTGAATATCGATACGATTCCCTAACTTAAAAGCAACAATAATCTATGAGCTCGAGGGAATAGGCGCTGTTCAAAATGCGCTAGTTGTTCAAAAAAATTTCGATATACAAAAAAATCGATATACAAGTTAAATTTATCGAAGAGACGACAGAATAAACAATAATCATTATTATATTTCTTTTATTGAATACTATATTGTTTCAAAATATCCTTGTCTCCCAATTGACTATCATTGACGTTCATCTAGCATCATCAATAAGTCGTCGGAATAATAGTCATCGATATTGGAGATATTATGATCGAAAAGATAATTTGGGTCGGAGAGATAATAATCGTTGTTGCCTCCTTGGTTTCCATTCACGAAACTCCTCAAATTCTAGAAAAGTCACAGAATAGTCAATTTGATATCGACAGATTTATGATATATTACTTTTACGAATTTTCATGACAAAAATTTTGTAAAGTAATCAGAAGAAGGAATCGTTTATCTTGCTTTCTACTCCTCCCACTGAACTTGACAGACTTGTAAAGAACAGGAAACTGTTGCATGAATAATTTTATGGTTTAGCAATACAATTAGTCTGTTGTGTTTAACTTAACGCATTGCTTATTTTAGGAATTTTTGTGCCAAAAATATTATTTATTAATTATATTGTAAGACAAAGCAACAAAAGAAACGCAAAAAAATTATATACAAATGATTCTTATCTATACCTTCATTCTTGAATGTTGATTGTGCCGGAGATTCTCTGCTTGAAGGCGACCACATCCTAACATTGGATCCATATGTCGTCGCAAGAATGGGAATATGCGGATGACCCACTAAGCAACTTACCTATAAATTAAATTTAAAAAAGTTTAAAAAAGTATGTTATGCATAAACTATAAAAAAAAATTATTTATCAAATGTACGAAATAGAAAAACTCAACTCTTTTGCTAAAAAATGTATGATTGCTATCGTACAGTGGCAATTGCTGTACACCAGCTCCTGTATCCTTGTCATAAATGAATATATCACCACAATTAGATCCAGACATAATATATTCACTATTAGATCCGAAAAAATTAATTACCTCTACTGTAATCAGAACACATGAATGACAATACTTAATATCAACTATTAATAAAACAAAATTATTTAAAGCATTGCTTTCAAACATATAGACGAATTTCAAAAGATAAAGTCTGTTCGCGTTGCTTGCAATTTTTGCACTAAGTATCTTCTCTTCTTTCTCTTCAACGCGCGAATATATATTTATTTCACTTTAAGGGCAAAAATTTTTCCAGATTTCAAGCAACGCGAACAGACTTATATATATAAAAAAATTGTTAAACAAAAATCTCAAAATAAAAATTAATTAAAAATGAATTAATTAAAAGTGAATATTATTATTTCATGTTTGTTTTTCTCTCTTGAAATATACATAACATAAAGAGATCTAAGAATAAAAAAAATATAAAGTCGAGAGTATAAAATACAATAATGTAATTACATTTTATACGAAACTTTTTTACGTGCACAGACTGAAATGGAGGTTTTTCGTACATATGTTTCCAACTTTCTTCACATGACTTATTGATCCACATTGATTTATCAAATAACAATATACTATCAAAATTACACAATGCGAGAATTTCTGTTCCATTATGATTATACATAGCGGTTCTTATAAACGGGGACTCATTCTAAACAATTTAAATTACATATGTAAAATTAAAACTCACATTAAAAATAAGCAAATACTGTTCTATTTCTTTAAGTATTGATAAATTTTTAAGCAATAGGATTGTAACAAACCAACGTACCATGTCATATCTGGACCACAATTGATAAAGCGGCTTTGAAACATTTCGCCGATCATACACCCTCACGCAGAAAGAATCGCCACTGACGCAAAATTCATTACTATTAGAAGGATTACAATGTATACTGTATAGACTAATATTTTGATCTTCTCTTACCACAAGTAATCTATGGATGAACATAAATATATGATTACGTTTATACGGATCGATTTATGCCAAAGTTGTAACATCAATGTTAGGAAACTGGTGAATCACTAATTCCATTATTCAGAAGAACAATTATGATTGGCCAGTTTTATAACATCGACATTATAACTTGGTAAACGTAATCTACATTATAAAAGATATATATATAAGTGTTACAAAAAAAAATAAAAACACCTTTATTATGTAACTCAAAGCTTAGTATTGCGAGTATATAAAACTTGTTTTTAATAACGTAGATTAAATTTAATCTTGATTCAACTTATTTTTTCTCTTTTTCTAATCCTAAAAAAAGAAAAAATATAAGTTGAACCGAGATTAAAATTAATCTACATTTATAGAAACAGGCATTAAATCCATTGCAAACAATGTAAGAGTAATTTTAATTTCGGTTTAACTTATTTTCTGTTTTTCTAATTCTAAGAATTAGAAAAAGATAAACAGTAAATTGACCGAGCTAAGTTAATCTTAATTGAATCGAGCCGTAACTGTCATATCCAATGATTTAGGGTACCAAATTACGAGAACTAATTGACATATATGCACGGGACGATTCTGCGCTACATTTCGCATACATTTAGCGGCAAACAATATGGCGATTCTTGATACAAACATTAATATTATATGTAGATATTTTGCATGCTATAAACAAAGAGTATATAAAGAATATAACTATTACACATTTGAACTTTTTAGTAACAATGAACTCACTCATTTGGAGTATTCTCTCGAATATCTATGGAAAATACTTTTGAATCAATTCCAGCAGAAAACACCACATAAGGTGTTTCAGGATGCACAGCCAAAGTTCTCGTTTTATGAAAATCCATTATCAGTTTCGATGCATTGTGTTCAAGATCTAATAAACGTATAGTACCATCAACATCACAAATGACAATAAAATTTTCCACGTCTAATGGCAACCATATGGCCTAAACGCATACGATTAAAATAAGAAGATTAATTAGAAAAGAAAAAATATAATTAAATCAAAATAACTATTACAAAATATTCTAATACAATACTTTATGTATAAGTACATACTTGCAATATAAAGAAACAATTAATTGTAAAACAGTGACGCTTTTTCCTTATAGCCCAATCCCAAATAGAAACAGAATTTCTACACGCACTCACTAATAAATTTCCTTTTTGATTGAAATTTAAGGCAGTTACGAATTTCTATAAATAATAATCAAATGTTAATACATATCACTAAATAATAATAAAAAAATAACGTATAATGTATATCCTAAGATAATACATATAACATTGTAAATATATAGTTTAAGGGACTCTCCTCTCCATATGTTGTCAAGGTCATGACGCTGAGTGATCTTGAGAAAGTTTTAACTATCGGACGTTATGACCTTAATAATTAACATATATCAAGATCAAGATGATGAGGGGAGAGCTCTCCTAAACTACATATTTACCCATTGTATATAACTCAATGCATTTACAAGGTGAAGAATTTACCTTATCATTAAGACTATACATAAACTCGAGTCGTTCCATTGCAAGTAAAGAACCATGAAATCTTCTTTGGAATAACGGACTATTACCTATTTGCCGATTTGTCACTTCCGGCACAATGCCAAACCAATTAGGAGATGATTTTTTTATTTCTAAGTAGTTAGCAGACGGTTTCTTTATTCCTAAACAATATGCAGAAAACATTTGTTTGTTCTTATCCATATCTTTCTCTTTCTTCATCCAACTTAAACTCATTAGCAATAGAACATTCGTCTAAGTCAGCAGCTATTCAAAATTTAAAATTTTACATTTTATTAAACAAGTACAAAATTTAAAAAATATAAAATACCTCTTTTGTCTTTGTATTGATCAGATTCATCATTAAACATTTCTGATTCTGCTCTGCTAATCTTTAAACTATTTGATGATTCTTTCTGAACTGAATCATTTTCAGTGTAAGCAGATGCAACATTTCCTAAAATTAGAATTATTTTTACGTACACATAATTAACTATTATATATAAAACTATACATAAATATATATTTATTAATATTATATACATCATTTAATAAATAATTATTAATATATTTATTTATTGTTGCTCTCTAGTATTATTCAACAAGACTTAAGCTCGAATACATATCACAAAATTATAATAGTTATAACTTTGTAATCTAAATTTTATTCCTAGGAAAATTACCTTTAAATACATCAAGAATAGGAGTTTCTCTTGTTACATCATTAAACAAAGAATTCAAAGAAATGTTCTCAGTATCTCTTAGTGTATTTTGTTCCTTGCAATAATTTTGCTGTTCTAATTCATTTCTTTGAAACGTAAGTGTATCATCACTCACTTTTCTAGCACTTATATTACTCCCACTTTCATTTAATTTCTGTCGTTTACTTGAACTTTCATCTGTGCTACAATTAGATTTTTCTATTGATATCTCACTAGTAGCATGTATTTCACTTCTGGAGACACTTTTTTTAACTTTATTCTGATTTGGATTTTCTAAAAAACCTGCCTGTATTTTCCTAGATTCCTTAGAATCTTTGGTATCAGAAAGTTTCATCTCAGAATCATTATTGGTAACATGTGTTTGACTTTCTGAGTACATTTTATTTTCAAGACTTTATGTTCAGATGTATTCTTTTGATTATCCAAGCTGCTAGCAATTAATACCTTTAAATATATACAATCTGCAATTGCAGAAACATAGTTTCTGAGTTATTTGAAAAATGATATAATAGATTAATATAAAATAATTGACTTTTATATATTACTTATATTATCAATAAACACCAAAAAAAAAAAATAAATCATGCAAATATTGAAACACATCTTAAAAAATAAGAAAGTGATTGTCTATCTAAAATCAATAGCTATATAGATCTTTTCTTTTTAACTGAATGAATAACTTGATATATTAAACAAGAATCAGAAAATATATAAAATTATGATGTATATTTGGGCTGAATTTCCTTATATATATATATATATATCCCCTGTGAAAAATCATTATTCATGTTAACACAACATAAATTATAAAATTTCTCTGTACTTGCAGTGCAGAATAATAAAACCCAGCCTTGATAATAACATTGCTATTTATCTTGCAAGTTATCTTGATTTAATAATACTGAATTGATATTTCAAATCTATATTCACAATTCATATAACATTTCAAAAGATTCAAATAAATTTTTATAAAGGCATTCTTCAACTTATAGAACCTTAATCAGAAATATATTAATAATAAACGAAATATCATAACACAACACATTTCTATCTCTTAATTATACTATATTATAATAAATTAGGTATCATACACAAAATTAATTTATTTCATTGAACTCGACAAATAATCGACGCTTGCGATTCTACGTACAATGAGAATCGCCAGTTGGTGACTTGAGGAATCGGTTGTGGTCGACGGGCCTGAGAGCGTCCCGGAAGGATGCTGCAGGCTAGAGGATCGATTCTGAAATGAGGCGAAAATTACAAAAGTGAGCGAATTTACTAGAATACTAATAATTTCATTGGTCAATATCTAGTAAATTTGCCTACTTTTGTAATTTTCCTTGTTTGAAGATACGGAATCAACCTAAGGTTCGCATGCTCCAACATGCTCCATCATAGCTCCTACTCATTCCAATATACTCATTAGAATGAGTAGGAACTATAGCAGGAGCATGTGGAGTATGCGACGCAACAAACCTCTAAAGTCTCTTTAGACTATATTCAGATTCCCACCTGAGTGCCATCCAGGTATCACTTTATCCTTGTTTTATTTATCGAACGTTAAACAAAGATGACATGACACTCAGAGAATACCTGGATGGGAATTTGAACACGAGCCTAGAGAAACTCTACTGCACGCATGTCCAATGAAGGGTCTAGGAAGGACACCTGCGGGGATTTTAGTGTGTGCCCACATAATTCTCCGTTCCCAAGGGCCGAGAGGCCGAAAGTATGCGTAGACGTTTCTCCCACCTTACCAAAAAAGAAAGAATAATTCTAGAACATTCTAGGTAAAAACCCTGGTTTTTCCAAGATTTATCCAATCAATTAATTTTCATTATTTAATTTTCATCGATTTGCGCAATATTATAGTTCTATATTCAAGTTAGGATTCTATATGATGAATAAATTAAATTGCTAACAATTTAATCCTTTATAAGTGTAATATTAAATGAATGTTTCGTCAAATGATTTTTTTACTGTATTATTGCATCTTTAAGAGAGTTTATTTTCAAACACAATTTTCTTTTTTATTATTTTTTTCTTTTGTTATGATCGATTTTTTTTTAGAATAAAAAAATGATAAATTTCAAGCCGATCCTAAAATTTCAGAGATTGTCTAGAAATTTTCCCAAATATAATTTCAACATAATTCCAGGATCAAGGATATTCACACAGGATTACGATATCAAAGCTCATTTCAGACTTTTACTGAAAAACGTGGTACACAAATGTGGTCACACTCCGTTTCGTTCCCACTCACAGTGCTACTGCGATGCAAGTATTGTTATGGCTCTGACACACCAGTGAGATATTAATCGCACGTGACACACGATATCCAATGAGTATACCTTTAAAATGAAAATATCAGTAAAATTATAAGACCGCACAGGTTCTTGCATAACGCATAATGCGTAGTATATAAGAAAATCAATCAACCAAAATTCTTCTTTTTCATGGGAGGAAAGGAAAAATTCTGATTAGTTGATTCGCTTATGCACTATGCGTTATGCAAAAGTCTGTGCTGCGGCCTGTATACTCATTGGATATTGCGTATCGCATGCGACGAACATCGCGCTGGTGTGCTGGAGGTATAAGATAAACACACAATTCGTAATCAAACATTTTATCAAACAAGTAATATAAAATATAAAAAAAAAAATAAAAACCTCTCTCGTTTTGTATCGATCAAATTCAAGATTAAACATTTCTGATCTGCTAATCTTTGAACTTCTATTTGATGGTTCTTTTTGAGTTGAATCATTTTCAATATTGGTAGATGCAATATTTCCTAAAATTAGAATTATTTTTATGTGCATAATTTACATATAACTATATATTAATATCATAATAATATAACAATAATTATTAATACATTTATTTATTGTTATTTCTAATATTATTTAACAAGAATTAAACTCGAATAAATATCACAAAATTATAAATAATGACCCATATTCAGAACGCGCTTACAACTATGTTAGTCCGGTAATATACTAAGTATAATTACACATACTATAAAATTTTAGAGATAAAAACGCGTTCTGGACCAATATAGTTATATTTTTGTAATCTAAATTTTATTCCTAGGAAAATTACCTTCAAACACATCAAGGATAGCAATTTCACTTGTTACATCATTAAACAAAGAATTCCAAGAAATGTCCTCAGTATCTCTTGATGTATTTTGTTCCTTGTAATAATTTTGCTGTTCTACTTTTAATTCATTTCTTTGAAAATGTATCATCATTCACTTTTCTAACACTTGTATTGTTCCCATTTTCATTTAATTTCTGTCGTTTACTTGAACTTTCATCTGTGCTACAATTAGATTTTTCTATTGATGTTTAGTAGTAGTACTTCACTTCTTGAGATACTTCTTTTAACTTTATTTTGATTTGGCTTCTTTAAACAATCTACTGAGATTTCCTAGATTCTTTAGAATCTTTGATATCAGGAAGTTTCACCTCAGAATCATTATTGGTGTTATGTATTTTACTTTCTGAATCCATTTTATTTTCAAGGCTTTAAACGTATTGCTTTGATTATTCAAACTGCCAACAATTACCATATCTTTAAATAGGCACAATCTGCAATTGCATCAGAAACATATATCTATAAGTTATTTGAAAAATAGCAGATTAATCATACAACAAACAATAGACTTTTGATTACCAATAAATATGAATTAAAATATAAAGTATATTTTAATAATTGCATACATTCGAACAAATTTAAAAAGCAAGAAGTGATTTTCTATCTGAAACAGATACATCTATGTAAATCCTCTCTTTTTAAATGGATAACTTAATATATTGAAAAAGATCAAAGAATATGCAAAATTATAATATATATTTGAGTTAAATTTTATGTATTCATTGTAAGTACTAAAAATCCATATATTAGGTGTAGTAAAAAGAAATCCATTATTTTTGCATGAAATTGAATGGAAAAATAATGGATTTCTTTTTACTACACCTAATATTAAAAAGATCCTGCTTTGAGTACCAATTATCAATCATGAAACTTTATCTCTAAGATGGAAAATGAAAAGTGAACATTTTAATCATTAAAGTTAATGGAGAAATTTTTCACTTTTCACTTTTCGTCCCAGAAAAAGTTTCATGATTGATATCCTGCTCTTGCTGTGTGAAAATTAATTTGTGTAGAATCGTTCATAGATTTACAACTTTCCACGCGACTATTCCAAGTTTGCATGCAAAACAAGAGTAATTTAATTAAAAAACAAAAATTTATTTTACAATATAATCTTTAAGCACATTATGGCTTAGGGGCTGATTCTGTAATTCTTAACAGTCATTGATGTTGTTGCGCAGATATTATAATATGTAGAATAAAAAAGGTACGTAACATCAAAAACTGTCGTTAAGAGTTACAGAATCGGCCCCTCAAAATGAAAAAAAAAAAAAGAGAAAAAGATGAGATAACAAAAATCCCATTGTATAAGAAAAGGCTGAAATGTTGATCTGAGTGGAAAACATTCGAACATCTCGACGAGCTCAAACAAAAGAAAAAAAAAACAGACTACGTTTATAGTTTAATACATTTGTAGTTATAAAACTGACCAATCATAGCTATTCCTCTGAAAAATGGAATGACTGTGATTGGTTAGTTTTTAACTATGGTTAACGTACGGTTTTAACTATGATTAAACTCAATCAAGGGCCGTGTAAACATACACAGACGAGCCGTCCCATCATCGGGGTACTCACCTTTTCTCTTCTTTTTCTTGTTAATCCCCTATATGGTTTTTCTCACTTTATAAAGAATCAAAATGAAACTGATGAAACGGATCCGAGGATCCAGTAACAGTCTCTTGGTTGAACTGTAGCAATCTCAAAAATTATATAACGATTTTCGATAATAACAGAATCAGGTTCTTCTTCTTCTAGACTTCTGTATAGTATATAGATTTCCGATCTTTTAACAGAATCCAGTTAAAATAGCATTTCGACACCATTTCTAAATGCTAATTCAGTGAATTTTCTCATCGCGGTACTTTGTTAATCTAGTGACTTTAGCGAAGTTCGTACGCCAATTCCCAGCCAAAAGGTATATCCAAATTTGCATAGCTGCATACACGTGTGCATACAGAAAATTATCCAATCGCATTTCTCTTATAAAGTCATACGTAAAATGTGATTAGATAAGATTTCTGTATGTGTATGTCTATGCAAGTTATATGGATATACTCAAAGAACACAAGCTATAAGTTTTGTTCGCGTCACATGCTTCAATATGTTCCAACATGCTCCTGCCATAGTTCCTACTCACTCTAATGAGCGCATTGGAGTGAGTAGGAGCTATGATAGGAGCATATTGGAGCATGCGACGCGAACAAATCTATAGACTGATATTACACATTTGTCAAATTTTTCAATTGTGTTAATTGACTGCAGGACAGAGATTTGAGAAATTCTTTATCCTACAGCCAATCAACAGATTTGAAAAGTTTGTTACATAAAAAACAAATATGTAATACACGAACAAATCTATTGTCAGAAAGAGCCAATTAATACAATTGACATTGCGATGTCGATTCTGTTGTATCTTGTAAAGAGATGAAAATTAGTGAGCAAATT
>Ga0157364_1004503_pt1 | contig 13943 bp, 6 predicted proteins | sample AttsexASBM2_FD_111476 | JGI IMG/M metagenome (GOLD analysis project Ga0157364, IMG submission 111476) | Fungus gardens microbial communities from leaf cutter ant in Ribeirão Preto, State of São Paulo, Brazil - Atta sexdens ASBM2 | ecosystem: Host-associated > Fungi > Mycelium > Unclassified ... | reverse complement strand
TGCGTACATCTACCATCCAGAAATAACGCCACCCGCGCAAGTCGGCTGGTTCGTCTCTTGTCTGCTTGTCAGCGCAGAACCCACGTGGATTTCGACTTGGGTCGCGACTTGAGTTTGCTTACCTTTCGCCGCGACTTGGGCCGCGTGTCTCTTTCATATTCCGCTCTCCTTCGTGGAATATATCGTCCGTTTACGGACCATATGTATATATACATTTAGGCCGCTGCACATGCCGCTCCACTCATATTACTGGAAACCGCAGTGCGGCAATGATGTGTCATCTCATTCGTTAAACAACAAAGTTAACAAACTCCCTTCGTGGAAAAAGTCACAGTAATAACTTTACGCCATCAGATCACGGTTGAATGTACCAGTTTCAAAATCTTAGGCATATTCTTTTTTCAACATTTCCGAAATGATTTTATGTGTAAAGTTTTATTTATATGAAAGTACTCTTTTTGTTTGAATACGATATTGATCATTGTTATTAGTTCAATGTCTTCAATATTAACTCTCTGTTTACTGATTATGAGTCTTTTGTGATACAAAAAAAAGTTTTACTCTTAAATTTTATCTTCATTTTTATTCAAATTCAGTTTTTATTAAACAAAGTTTTTAATGCTCGAGGGAAGAAAAATGATAATGCTACAATAAAGCTGTTGAAAAGCTGTTCTAAATTTTTGTTGAAAACCTACAACAATAAAAAATCTTAAATTAAACAAAAAAGATTCAGATAGCAGACGGAAGAAGTAAGAATATCATTGCAGGCAGAAGATTAATAATTTTTCTGAGAAAATAGAACTTCCTTCTTCAAAAAGTTCTTCAAAAAGAACAAAAAAGAAAATTATAGTACAATGCGTTTATATGAAAAACTAAAATATTATTTTGCGAATTTAAAGTGAATTTATTCGATAGTAAAATCGCGTCCTGTAAAGGATTATAACGAGCTGGCGCGGAACGAATCACATTTCCTCCTGCTGGCGATCACACTTTTCCTGGCTATTACACTCCATTTCCTCGTCCGTCTCGTACGCCCGTACAAAGCCAAGCCTTTTAAGACTCATGCGTTTACCGCGATGGCACATAGCCTGGATTTGTATAGACTTTAAGAGCTGGCCGCGCCCATAAAAAAAAATGAAACGCCAGCGGTCGGATCTCCGCATACAGAAAGGGACACACATGCAAGCACCCGCACGACCGATGTGAGAGGAGCAATAAAGCGGACGGCATCCTTCTGTCCACAAAGGGTGACGGATTCGATCCTCTTGAAATGGGCAACGCAGAGATGTGGTCTCGTCGTCTTCGCCGCCGTCACCATCGCCACTGCGGGTTTTACTTTTATTGCGACCAGAGCAACGTTAGGCCCTGGGGACCCCGCTTTCGTATAAACTTTCGTGTGAAACGACGCTTTATTGGTTTATTTTTAAGACCCTGTACTCCCGCACCACGAAAGTCTTGCGAGCACGATTACCACCACCGGCGACTCGGAGCAGAGACGCTGTAAAACGTCGACATCGGAAGTAAGTTCAACGTTTAAAGAACTAACCGCAGCACGGCCGAAATGTCTTTTTTATAAGGATCGTAACAGCCACACGCGTGTCCACCAGAAGCCGACTGTGCGCAACGCGAGAATGAGAAAAGAAGAATGTATCTTTCTCGTCTAAACTAAGTTTCTAGGACACGTAGAAATTTATTGAAATTTCATCGGGTACTCCAAACGGCGTTTTTGAATTTTTAATATAAATTATATCTTAATATAAATTATAATATTTGTGTCACAATTTAGTTTCGTAATTATTAAAAATTTTTTATAAATAAAAAAAGAATGATTTTCTTTCCAATGTTTCACGTTCATGATAGCCAAGAAGTATTTCTCAACGAAAAATGAAATTCGCCGAATATTCCGGTTCATGTCGCGCGCATTCCTTATTGCATTCAGTTACATTCCTTTTATTACGAAGTACCGGAAGACATCTCGCGTCCAACGAATGTCTCGCTACTACAAGACGTTCTGTAGAGGCACTCGGACGACCTTTCGAGGCTGATGCGGATCTAAGGCCACCTAATGCCTCTTACGGAACATTGCTGGATCCTTATATAGGAAAGGCGTTTAATTAACATTTCTCGATGACCGCAGGCAACCATCGTGCCGACTGTGTGTGTCTCACGTCATTCTCGTTCGCGCGCACTCACGTCAACGCCAGAGGTTGCTCAACCTTTCGATCTCGTGCCATCGGCGTCGGCATTGACGTATACGTTGCACGGAATCTAACAGGGTGTGTCATGGAAGTTAGATTTAATATTACCTACGTAAAAGGACGAACATTGCGAAAGTACAATAGTAATGCTATTTATCTAGCTAAGCAGATTCTTAAGTCTCTCAAAAAACTTTCAATGCCTTTCTTTTACAATATTGAATTTGATAATTGAGGTATTTTTATCTTTTTAAAAAATACATCATTGTAGTGAAGAGAAAATTATCGCTAATCATTTAGTCGTTCTTTTCTGATATTTGCATCCCATAATGCAACGTGGATAATTGATATGCCACGATGTTCAATACCAAATGGAATGCCGGAGTCAACGCGTCGAGCCCTTTTGTAGGAGTAAATATAGCCGCGTTCGCATACAGTGGCGATAGAAAAACGAATGCATAAACAGCCATTAAGATGTTGCTATGCTTAATAAACGCGTCGCTGTTCCTCGGCAGTCGTTGCGTGGTCGGCCAGACGCGGCGAACCATGTCGTAACCTCGGCTACGACTTCAGTACCGCTTTCGGTAATGCCAGAAGTCGCGGTGGAAGTCTTAATGAATAACAATGATCCGCGCGGAGTGCAGCTCGCAGGCAATCAGTGTCAATCACGATGATTACCTTCGAGGTAATTACCGATGTGCTTGAGGGAAATTTGCGGGTTTCGATATGCGTATGAGTTAGCAAAAGTACAATACATAGAGCAGCATAATATACAAGTTGTATCAGCATAATTTATATGGTGTGTTACACGAAGTAGTCATATAGATAACACTATTGGACAAAAAAATAGTACATTAAAGTTGTGAAATTATATGATAAATAAATTGAGGTAAAATAAATCAAAAATGACGTTTTTTTTCATTTGTAAGATTTTTTTTAAACGATGAAACAGAACCTTTTTTCTAAATTTTCTAAATAAAGTTTACGGCATCTAAAAGTACGATTCAAGAGTCTTCAAATTTAATTTTGAAAAATCTTGATGTGCTGCACAAATACTGATGATAATATCGTGTTCAACACGAAACAATCTTCAAAGTACATACTGTGATATCTTGTTAATGTATAGTAAAATGGACGCGTTACTTCATGGCCTGAGACATGTTTACGAGGATTTCGGAGTAACTCGATGTCGCATTAGATGCAATAATTCGCGATCCTGGAATTTATGTTACGTTGGCGTAATGTTATTTTGTCACATATCTATTAAATGTGGCGTAGGCACCGGAGATAGATGACCCTTAATTTCCTACCGTGTCACTGCGAGAATAATTCTGCGATTCAATTAACTATATGTATAGTGCTAGATAATCCTATGCATCGTGCATTAACAATGTAGTGAATATAAAGCATATATTTCTTGATAATCTAAAAATTTAAAAACAAAAAGAATCTAAAAAAACCGATTATTATATTGTAAAAATCTACAATTTTGAAACAATAGCCATAAAATGATAAATAATTAATTAAAAACTATGAATCTAGAAATTACGATCAGAATAAACGATTGCCGAATTGAAATAAAGTATTTTCTCAAAACCAAACAAATAGTTGATGTCAAGATGTCACCATTAATTAACTTTTCGTATAACTTAGTCGAATTTAAATTGCACCAGTTATATGTCTATTCGCCGATCAGGTTGTCCGTGTTCGTAATCGTGCGTGTCAAGAGATTATAGGATTCCTACCGATTCAAAGCTTACACAAGCGGAACCAGGTATTATGGTAAGTGCGTGTTTTTTCGTTCATCTTCTCAAGTCCCGATATCGCATCTATTATACGGATTCTGGTCGACAAGAGGGACGAACAGGGAGAAAAATCGTTTAAACGAAAAAGTCAGTATACAGGTATTAAGCAGAATATATGATTAGGGCTGAACAAGTGTATTGGAAAAAACATATAATTATGCATATTTGATAAAAAAATTCAACTATAAGATGTTGACTTACTTTATCATGATTTATGAATTTCTTCCCAATTATATACGTCGATGTTGGAAAGTATTTAATAATGATATTAGTCAAGAAGATTTATTGCTCGTGATAATATCAGCAATTCTCGCGAATTTAACATACGAGATTTAAAAAGCATAATGATGCGTCAGAACTTTAGGTGGTCAGAATTATTATTATCGTCGGAGGCAACCCGAGATGATTCTAAGCACACAATGAATATGCTTTTAGAAGTATACATAATTATCTGAATCACACTAACGACGCAGCGAGTCACCGGGATATCGATTTCACCGGTTTTCGACTAGATGCGGATTCGTCATGGCACACTCGTCGCGGTAGGTTAGCCACATTAAGTGCCGCGTTACATCTGTTAGAACACGGAGACAATCATGGACCTCTCTCAGTCCCTCATTTTATGGGCCTTTCGCCGCTTCTCTCCAGATCAGTTGAAACGGTTTTTTACCGCCCTGTGCATCGGTATTCCAAGTTCCTCCTTCCCCACGCAAACTTGAGGGACCGCAGAAGGTCGTGAGTAAAGAGGAGAGGAAATCGTTACTCCTCGTTTCCTACCCGGAATTCAGCCGAAATATATTCAACTTCGCTGTGGGATGCCTGCGTTTCTTGTTCCTAGCTATAGGAACAAGAGAAAAAATTAGGAACTGCAGGATGTTAGTGAAAAAAATACGAACGAATCTAGAAATTGATAAAAACATTTGTGTTTTATAACCCTTTTGTATAATGATATATATTTAATTTAATATTTCGATGATAAAACGAAGTTAATTACAAAGTTAAAGCATATACTATTATTTCAGCTTTTTATTATTAAGCAATCATTAATGAAGAATATTTTATCTTATCTGACTAATATTTATATTGTTCTATATTATCTTTCGTTTAATTATGTTAACGTTTATAAGTGTTTTATGATATCCTTGTTTCGAAATACAGAAATGTATTATATTTTTACAATTTTATTGCGTCATCCAGTTTAAAGTTTGAGTATTCTGTGATACCATCGTAATCACGGTATGGAAATAAAAACAAGAACGTCGAGTCAACAACGATCCAGATGTGCAGGCAAAGTTCAGGGGTTAAATTACTCCACAAACGGAGACGGATCGTAGGCATCTAATTCGGGACGTTCCTTCGACACGTGCACCACGCGATAGCATTACGCGACGAGTATACTTAGCCAAAAACTGTTTACACGTATTCGTGTTCGTTCTCGTAGTCGCAATTTCTACACGATTTATTTCAGCGGCATATAAACTGAAACCTGCTCCTTGTCCGAACCGAGATCCTTAGCAAATAACAGGGTCGATATTTTTCGAGGATGCCGAACCTGCATACTGTGGGGTACAATCAACCGCGATTGCGATACGTCGATCATCTTAAGGCCGTCGCTCTCATCGCGAGGATGGATGATTCGTTGTTACGTTGCAGATTTAGAGATTGGATCGACGGGCAGCCCCAAATGATACGCTTTAAACGCGTAATGAAGAAAACATCGAGCACTTCCTTGTAACGCCACTTTGATCCGCGTCATCAATTTAAATCTTAAATTTCGGTATAGGATTTTGATTTACAAATGGGTCATGATTATCACAACTTCGTGTTTTATTAATTTTATTTATAGCAGAGTAAAATTATGGAGATAAAATCTGGAATTAAGTTTAAATTTAAATTATTTAAAACAATAGCTACATGGAAAGAACGGTTTTGCTGAATCTAAAAATTTAGCTAGATACAGATCTGAAAGTAATTTTGTTAAACTATCAAAATATTATAGAACAAGCTAAAATGTTAAAATAAAAATTTTTTTGTAGCATTATTTATCATGCTTGAGTTTTCTATATAATTATTTTGATGCAACAAAATTATTTTCTGTACACTGAAAGAAAAGAATTGCCTGCAAATTAGATGAAAAATATGACATAATATTTTTAATTGGCTGCAGCAGTCAATTTTTGGTTGCCAATTTTGTGTTAGCCTTCCCAATGTTCCCAATGTCAATATAGAATTTCGATAGGCTAACGCAATTAAAAATTGACTGCTGCAACCAATTAAAACTGCTATGCCATATTTCACCATCTAATTTGTTGCAGCAGTTAATCTTTTCTTTCAGTGTATAGATAAACTTTTAAATATTTCAACAAAATCATTCTTTCCATATCGTTAGTTCCGTTTTACGTTAGTACGATAACATCATTTTTCTTCACGAATACAACAGTGCCTATCTATCTTTAACGTTCACACCCGTGAAACGGAGTTATCGTTACCGAATATATATTTCGTTCTCCTTATCCAAGCTCTTAACGTTAAATACGGTGCTCCGCTTTGAATATATCATTGAACGACGCGGTTTTTGCGAAGGAGAGAGAGAGAGACTCCGGAAGTCCAAGGCCTCTAAAACTTGGGTACGCAGTCGATAATCGACTGATCATCTGGCCCACCAATGGAGAGACATTATTTCTCCGAGATTCGAAATAGGTCGTGTAAGTGCCTTTGTAGCCCACGTACCCCCGCGGTGGACATTGCTTCCAGGTAGATATTGCTTGGCGAAGAGAGAGGTCGGAAGATACCAAGAAAAGAGAAGAACATATGAAAGAATAAAGAAGAGGAAAAGGAGGGTTGATAGAGGCATGAAAGAGCTGCTATCGCGGCGCACCTTCATTCTTCCTCTCGTAACTCGCTTGTGTCAGTTCACGGAATGACGTTCGTTCTGGATTATTTATCGCCATGAAAAATACTTCGAAGTGTCCTCCGTCTCGCCTCAACTCGCCATGCGATAAGAGAGGTACTCCTCTTGTGTGTCTCTCGATCAGCTTTTTCTCTTACGGTCACTCTTATCTGAGCTTTGTTCCGACCGACGAGGTACCCCATTCGCCCACGGTAACCCTCGAGAACATATAGAAGAAGGATGTAGGAGAGAAAGACAGAAGAGTGTTCGAAGTATTCTTTTCCTTTCTCGCCTGTTTCTCCATCGTTTCCGCTCCACGGCAAGAGATACCGCGAGTACGCTGACGTCTAGAATTCCATGTGTCTCGCGTACCACCTTTTCTCCCCGCAGCGAAGTTGTCTGGATTCTTTCTTACATTTACCAGGCTTATCTGCGTTTACTACATACGGATATGTCAGTCCCTTTGAGATTAACCGGATATGGAACGTTTTATTGTAGCTCGAATTTATATTCGAAAGAGAGACATGATAAACATATAAACAATATATGAGAAAATCAACAGTCAAAAAATTAAAGAACGAATAAACGAAGCTAAGCGCGCCATCAATAAAAGTATATTTTAAAAGAAAAATGATGATTTGTTATAAGATTTCATCCTACATCGTTCGAGGCAATAAAGTGATCGGCATCTACAATCTTTACATATTTAATTCGCATAACAGAGAATCACACCTGAACTTAGTCTTAAGTGTAGTATTAAGATTCGCATATTTGTATACAGCATTACTTATCACTTGTCAGAGAAAAATAAATCAAGAGATTATCGAGTAATTACGAGAATTTATTATGATTGCTTGAACGATCATAAAGTCATAAATACGAAAAGATTATTACTTAGCGAACACGGCGTTTGTGGCAAAAATGCGATAATGTCACGTGGAAACTATAAACGCCCTCGCGTATATATGTAAATCGCAGAAAAGGAAACTCCTTGTGTAAACGTCATTAGCATGTGCGTTACAGAAAATTATTCTCAGGCAGGCGTTAGTGGGTGGTCATTGCCGATGCTGAGTCAACAGATAATAACGTGCAATGATACCTCGAGTGCTGATCCGATTCAACAGCTCGCGCCTTGATCTCCTCTCTCTGAATCATTGTCATCGATATGCAGCCACGCGCATAGTGTATTAAACATTACGAATGCTGTCCACACACGTTCTCTCCCACCGTCAGATCCTCGCGTCGATCCGGTTGGTATTTCGTGGCGAGGCGTGAATGTTCTCTTTCAAGCGCGTGCCTGCGGCTAACCTCACGACCGAAAACCTGTTCGAGAGTCCTCCACCTCGGGATCGGTCCTCGATGACGTCGCTGACGAGGCTCGTCAACGGGATCGCTCTCCTCGACAATCCCCTTTTGCGAATGAGCTCGGATCGACCATTGAACGTTTGGAATTATGGCTCTTAGTGAAAAGAATAAGTGCCTCATATTTTGCATAATCTTAATCAACTCGTAAACAACCAACTCTTAATCATTCTTAAACTTCTTTTATTCTTAATAAAGATCTTTTAGCAAGATTATTTAAGAAGTAGATTTAAAAACGAAGAGCATTCTCAATTAGATTTAAAATTAATCAAATTGTAGCGTGTGTCTATCTTTTTTTCAAAATTTTTCATATAATTTTTCAGAATTTCTATATAATTTTATAATTTTCTCACATTTTTTGTACGAATTGGAATACTTCTTGGAAAATCTATATCTTTTCTCTAGAATTTTCCATGTTAATTATGAAATATCATAAAATTTCTAAGATTTTTTGTAAGTTCTGATGAAATATTATAAAATCTAAAAAATTTTTAAATATCTTTTAAAATTATGGGATGAGAAATTTCAGAATTCATATGAAATGAAAAATTCTGAGAAAAGATGTAAACTTTCCGAATATATCTGAGTATTTCTGAAAAATGTTCTAATTCGCATAAAAATTATAAGAAAAATTCATTATCAGGGAAATGTCAGTATATTCTTCATGTTTCCATTTCTATTTTCTATATATAAATTAACTTTTATCTCAGTTTAACTTACATTTTATCTCTTCCTATTTCTTCTAAAATTAAAAAGATTAAAATTAATCTATCGGTAAAAATGAACAAACATACTTATCGAGATAAATTGTATTTTATATCGGATGATGATAACGCAAAAGCGCGCTATCGTTGAACGTGGCAGAAAGGAAAGCTCGCGAATTAACACAAGGATTGCTCGGGAATAATCGACGTCATATCAGCGTGTTCATACTCGATTTTCTACGCCGAGTATATCATCCTTTGAACGGCTGGACTAAATCAGCGAGTGCTCGCGCAGAGGATTAATGTCATGCAGGTACGAACTCCGAACTCGTTCGTCTCACGAACCATTTGAATAACGTTGCGAATAAGTTGTAAGATTCTTTTCTCACCTGCGTCTTCTGTCAAGTAACCGCGACAGGTCGGATTAACATCAATCCGATGACTTCGCGCCGATCCTTAAATTCATAAGTCCTTCTTTCTCCCCCGCGTATGTTTCTCCCTTGTTTCTTCAATCGGCTTTTCATCTTATTTTATTCGATAATACTTTTCAACGATGTCATTCTAAACTTGCCAAACGCTCACGGCTTCTGTCTCTCGATAATCTCATCAGTTGTCGTCTTCGTCGCTTCCTTCTTGTGATCGTATGTTATTTCGTATTGCGTGTTGTATCGTAGATTTTGCAATCGTTCAGCCTTAATCCATGCAGCGTCGCCGTATTTATAAATCCGATTATAGCCGATATTTCAATCAGAACATTTTATGCAAGAAATTTTAGTTGCTGTAATTGGTTCTTTGCAGTAATATTACTGCCAGCGAATAAAAATGTTTGTTCGAAAATGTCATTTGAATATATTAATATACAATATCAAAAGAAAATTTGATAATAGCTAGCAAATATATTTTTTTAGCGTTATTGTAATATTCAGTAAATATTACCAAACATAATAATAGTAATCAATTGTTTATTGGTAATAATTAAAAAAGTGAGATAATATTTATCCTATGTAAGAATCATTTACTTGATCCAATATTGATTTAATATCGGCAGGCATTCTTGTCCCGGTGCTTAATTGCTGTGCCGTATAGACTACAAAACAAACCAAACTTTGGCTAAAAGACAGCACTGAGCTACATATTATGCCAATAATACTTAATATCAAAACTATATTAAATTACAATTAAATTACAAAATTAATAAATTTTTTCCACAACGAAATTATATCGAATATCAATGTCATGTGATAAATATATTGGTGAAATACATATATAATTAAATATTAATATATTATATATGTATAAAGAATAACAAAATGATAAAATACAAACTTTTTTATTTTAAATTTCACATGCATATCAGTGTTTAAATCATCTTATAAACAAAATGAAGTTATAATTAATTTTTTTATTATTTAACTTTATATAAATACATTTCGTTAAACTGTTTTTGATATTATATTTTTTTTATACCATTTTTATTTTATTTTTAACACTGAGTCAATTGTATTACCAATACTGATCGAATTGTATACTCAATGCTGGTTCAATTGTGTACTGGCCCGTACATTATTGGCGATGTTGGATCAACATTAGCAATTAAGCACGGCATGGTATTACACCTGTGTTAAATCTATACTGGCACAACATTGGCGGTCAGTACTGCTGCGACGACAAACAGCACCGGCCCAAGATTATATCATTTTGACATTTCTACGTGAGTAGAAAAGTAAAATTAGCGTTTAGTTAGTTTTGATTATATTAACTGAACACATTTAATTCAAATTATTTCACCAAAGTTTTATCATATAGTTATCATCCAGACTTGATTATTATACAATCCTTTTCCAGTGAAGATATCTCTTATGAAAACCATTATTTAGATAAATACTTTTATGACAGACATTGTAGACATTGTAGACGATGTATATTTAATAAAAATCATGATATTTGTTAATATTGTTAATTGTGCTGCAGTGCATTTTGCTTTAAGGAGATTTACGACACACACATATATATGTACGCAACTGCGTTTATGTCACGATTATGCAATTTAACACCACGCATATACCTAATTACAAATATCATTTTGTTTTGCCGCAACCTACTGCGCGGGGGTGAATCTTATCTCAGTGGCGCGCAACCCATTCCGGATATCCGTCGAAATAATCGTAGGATCAGAGACATCGTTTCTCCCGGGACTTCCCTACCGGAAACGAGTACCGCTCGCACAGACGAGCCGCTCGCTCGCACGAGATATTATCTCACTGATAAAGTGTCGGCGGGCACGGACGAACAGATATACCAATTAGGACGCATGATAACGATCTCGATCAAGGTGTCACTTCTGCCCGATTGAATCGTTGAAATATCGTAACCAAATATCGATCGGCTATTATTGAGGTATTAAATGTTATCCTCAGTAATCGTATAATCACGCGTCGTAAAACACGGAGCTGTTTCTAACTAATAAATATCGAAACAAATGTGCGATCGTAAGTCACGTTTCACGAAGCCATGGATAAAAAAGCTATTCGACGAAACAAATGTAGCCATTGGAAGTGTCGGTAAAATTTAACTCGCATGACTAATTAAAACGAATAATTGTGAATAAACTTCCGAAAAAAATACTAAATCAAGCACCAATCGAATTAATTCTATATTGTATTATTAGATTCATACATGAAGAAACATTTCTTCGTGTCTTCTAGAAGAGTCGACTTTTAGATTAATGAACAACAGAAAATTTGCTTTTAATCGTTCGATTCGCAGCTCATAATAAACTTTGTGTAAGGTAAACTTCTTTGATTTTTCATTATCAAAAGAATTCATTTTTCAATATTTGTTTCAAAAGGAATATAATTAAGATGAGAGAAATAAAGAATTCGAATGTTTTTAAACCAAGTGAAATTTGATCGTGATACTGAATGAAAAGACCCGCCAGAATGAGAAACAAGTTCCAGAGGATTTCTACATGGAAACAATGAGTCACTACTGACGGCTCATTAAGCGCGAAGTTGTTGTAATTACGGCATCTGTCGTGCGCAAATTGCATATTTCCTAGTTGTTATAATTATGCGATCATAATTAGTACGTTCTCGAATTTCACTAGATCATGTTTGAATATACTGTAACGTTATACCTATCCCTATTAATGCTTAATTTATAGCTGAAAATGTCTCGATTTCAAAACATCAAGTCTCAATATTTTAATCGATAAACCCAATTATGAAAAACAAGGAAAGAGGCAAACTGCTGAAATTATCGCGCTGATACTATTATTTAATAACATTACCAGGAATTAAGATTGTCTTTCTTATTTGATTGTTGAATATATTTTCAATGTAATTAATACAATCATTAAATTCATATCATAGGAAGATAAAAGGTTCATCATTATGTATCCATATAATAACAGTTATTATATGATTCCACAATGACGAACTTTTCATCTTTCTATGAATTTAATGATTGAAAATATATTCAACATTCAAATAAGAAAGACAATCTTAATTAATATCTTTCTCAGAAAAGCGCTTCACAGCCATGTAAACCAGAAATATATGGGAGGAATTGTAATTTGGAGCATTAAGAGTCTTTCGAAACGCATTGTTCTCCAGGTTCCGAAAAGGTTATTGTCTTCTTCATGCAACATTGTCTGCTATAGCTTCCTTGCGGATGCTTCCAGGATCGAGACATTCATCAAATCAATCTTGTAGAATAGCAACGAGCATTTCCTTTCTTGAGTCGTCAATCGGCACCGACACGCGTTAGCAGCTTAGTTCGCTATATCTGATCTCGGTGTGTAAAAACACATCTTTTTAACGCGGTCGAAGGCGCCGAGGCCGACAAGCGACAAAACGAGTACGACCGAGGAGGTTTCGGAATATCGAACGAGCGGAAACGCTTTGTAGGGTCCGTGTTGGTTCGCCGAGTTCCGAGAAAACGAGATCTCTCGATCTCCTCGAGCGCGTTCAGCTCGTCCCGCCGTTTCTCTTCCCTTCCCCGACTTCGGGGCCACGATCTCCGACGCGACGTGTTTCCACGTCGTCCATCTCCCTGTCGCTCTAGGATTCGCGCGATTCTTCCCGATACCCGACAGATTCGTCCCGATGCCCTTTCCTATTCTCGACTCTGTTCGCATTCTCACTTCTCAACAACGGCGACGTAATGAGAACCGCAGGAGCAATGCGAATAGCAAAGGCAGAAGGCAGAAGCAAAAAAAGAAAAAAAAAGCAAATTAATCCATGACGACTGGAAGGCCATTCTTCAAGGCCAACCTGCTCGTGAGTAAGAGGCCACCAACGAGTGCAACGCTCGCCGAAATTAGTGGAACACAATGCCGATAATCTGTACGCTTAATTCGTATCTCTTCTATAAGGGATTAGAAAAATGCGTAAAATTTTTATGCACGCTCATATCGATATCCGCAATAGCCACTCGCTCGTTAACGCTTGTAGAACGGCGTGTGGAAAGATGTGTGCACGCGAGTGCGTAGCAAAAGGATGGCTAAAAATCCAGTTAGCCTGGCCGAAATCTTTCCAGAGTAACTGGATACTTCGCGGGCCATTATATCGGTTTGCCTTAACGAGCGGCTGAATATTTTACCGTATTTTTATAGCGATCGGGTCGCCACTGTCGCGAAGCCCGGATTTCGGACTGCAGACAAGTATCATGTGTGAGCGAGTTTTTTTCAGCTCAGGGAGCGATTACATATTTACGCCTCTTCGTGTAAACATCCTTGTATTAGCTACACGCCTGTCACGTGGTTACATTTCTTAAAAAAAAAAAAAAAAAAAACAAAAAAAAATTAACTATTTTTAAAAAAAAAAATAATTTAAAAATTAAATAAAAAAAAAAAAAAAATTAACTTTTTTTTTTCTTTTTTTTTTTTTTTTTTTTTTTTTTTTTTTTTTTTTTTTGTTTTTTTTTTTTTTTTTTTTAAAGTATTTACATTGTTTTGCCTTTTTTTTTTTTTTTTTTTTTTTTAAAT
>Ga0157364_1004502_pt1 | contig 13943 bp, 4 predicted proteins | sample AttsexASBM2_FD_111476 | JGI IMG/M metagenome (GOLD analysis project Ga0157364, IMG submission 111476) | Fungus gardens microbial communities from leaf cutter ant in Ribeirão Preto, State of São Paulo, Brazil - Atta sexdens ASBM2 | ecosystem: Host-associated > Fungi > Mycelium > Unclassified ... | reverse complement strand
TTTTAAGTTTTATTATTGTAATTTCTATATAAATCTGTAAATTATAATTACGTACAAATTTTAACATGCATATTCAACGTTAAAAAAAAATAGACGCACTTTACAATTAAAACTACTTTAACGCTAGATATCTCATTGATTTATCAATTCTCCTAACTTTGAAAAATTCGTGATTTATGAAAACATGGATGTCCAACAACGCAAATAAGATAATTAATTAATTGTGTAAACCAGAATCGCGCTTTCATAAACGAGTCCTCTCCTTGGTACTTGTCGTGTATGTCCGCCCAATCCCTGTACTATGTATTCGTTGCTTACGTACGAGCACATAGTGCATGACAGCGGAGAAACAATAATAAGTCATACTTGTGGTTTACGCGAAGCCGCGTAAGGTATGCGAGAAGGTATCGTAATTGCCTTCTGTCAGCAGATAGATTTACGTTATCGTTTGAAGATATGCGTCTCTTCCAATGTCAGCTCGCTAATCAAGCGATCACCATATAGTTCATCATGCATAACTCCTTAAGTAATAGTATTTTTAATCCGTTTATCATTCTTGATGATAACTATAATTTATTTGATTAATCATTTGCTTTTAAATGCGTTTGATTCTTTTTTTATATAATTATATGAACATGAGAATTTAGAAATATAAAATTACCGGAAAAAAAAAATTAACAATATAAATATAATTTATAAAATATAATTACAATAAAAATATAATTTTAAGATTATGGAATGTATTATTCTAAGCACAAGTCTCTCTTTCTTTATTCTATCTTTATTGTTTACATTACAGAGTGAAAAAATAATGAAGAAATGACCATAATTTAACTATAATTTCGTGTCATTTTCGCCAATTAAATATTTTTTTGATGAAACTATAAAAATAATTATTATTACTGACATTATAACAGTTATATAACTATATATATAGAGCTTTTAATTATAATTACTTACTTTACCGTACAACTATATTATCACAAATCGATATCACAAATATCAAATTCTTTTCTCTCAGTGTGTTTAATTCCATAAAAATATAGTACACGGTTTAATGATTTTTGCGTTATTTAATAAATTACAATAATTATATACAATCAATATATATAGTTGAGTTAATAATTTTGTTTTAGTTTCATTATCATTTTTTGAGTTTACGTGAAAGTGCAAAAAATGTGATACATAACTAGGAGAAAGTTTGTCAAAGATAAAATTTATTCTCTCATGCGTCTCAAAACCGATCGGACCAGACATAATTTGCATAACGGAGTAACATAAAAGTATGTACGAAAGAACGATATGGTGAAAAGAATCCCCGTACGATGGAAATCGTACGCGATTAGATACAGTTTCCGTGTTACGTCGCTCCACGTGATGGACGTTGCTGTTTATTTCGATATCGAGATTACCTCGAATTTCCATGAGAGAGAAAATAACGCCACAACGTTATTGTCCCCGTAACGGCTATTTCCATTTACAGTCGCTTTTCTCGAATAAACACGGTAGTCGTCTCGGTACATTCATGCATTCTGGAAAATTTTCTCCCACGATAAACTCGGACAAATAATACAATCCTTACATAATTGGATTTCAAAGCAAATAAATTCGAAAGACCGTAGAAGTCGTATATTTATAGAATAAAACAATTTTTAAATTTATAAAACTCGATTGTTTCAATTATTTAAGAGATATTTCAGAATAATTTTGTTAACATTTTATAATCTCTTTTGAAATTCCACATATTTTTAGAACATTTTCGCATTGGAGATAAATACAAATTATTAGTTCAGGTCACGATAAGTAATTATCCGCTCCTGAATCAAAGAGATTAAACAGATCGTAAAAGACGCAAAAGAAGTTTATGTTTCATTAGGTAAGCGGTAAATGGATTAATAAATATTTATATGAGAGCGTCATGAATAAATAATACGCTCACCTAAGTACGAAAAGTGTGAGCGCCGCATGACGGAAAACACTAACAAAGGAGTATAATTATGGTGCATACGTGCAATTTTAATGATGTCATTGGAATGCGTCATCTCTACAAAGAATCGCATTATAACGTTGTTATTCTAGTTAAGATTCTGTCCTATTATCATATCCATATCATATTTTGCGATAATAATGTTTATTAATTAATTCTTATTTCTTACAACTTATGTTACAAACGTTGAAAATTTTGAAGCTAAGAATTTAATTAAAGCAGTTAGATACATCTGTATTGCCAATTAATTTCATATATCAGAAGTCGCAACTATATGTAAAAAGAACGCTTTTATTAAAGAAACGGTTTTAAAAATTTAAAAAGTTTAAAAATTTAAAAGCTGGATATAGATCTGAAAATAATTTTGTTAAATCATCAAAATAATTATGCCCAGTAAGTAAGAAACATTTTAGAACATTTCAGCAACGTTGCAACGTCCAGGTTTCATACTAGCTATGCTATGCAGCTTACGTCATTTTGTGCGTGATGGCTCTTAAACTGCAAAAAGTTTTGATTCATTATAGTAAACTTGGGCGTGCTACATAATTATTTAGATGATCCAAAATTATTTTCAGATCTGTATCAAGCTAAATTTTTAGATTCAGCAATTCTTTCTATGTAGGCTTCGGAAATATTTACTTTACTGAATTTATGTCTCAATAAGCCAATTTTTATTTTTCTAATGTATCTTTTGGTTAAACAAATCCGCATCGCGAAACGGTACAACCGTTTGGATGAAAGCAACAGATTCCCATGAATAATTCATCAGACTGTTTACCGATGGTTGCGTGGGCAACTTCTCTTCCTTCTTGTCTTTTTGCAACAGCTTTCGTATGGAGTGGCAAATCCCTTTCGTCGTGAGATGCGTTACGCAAACGTGTGTCCGGAAAAATTGTGTTCGACGTGTTCGCCATTCTGACGCCGGTGACGACGAAAACATCTAATTCGCAAATCTATCATTTACGATTTATTAACAAAGATTTATTTAAAAGGTTTATGAAAGCGTCTTGACACGGACCTCTTTCCATTTTAATATCTTTCTACGATTTTAAAAGCAGCGAAACTTTGTTGTCCAAACAACGATTTTATCGTTGCGAGGAAAATTTGTGCAATTGCTGCGAAAAATTGTTGCATAAATTTTTTTTTTACGCGTTTATCATATAAAAGTTAATTGATAGAATTCACACGTGCATGTCTTATGTCGCGTGATATGTTTTCTCTATTTGCAGCTATAAGGCTTTCATTATTATAATCGTTCGTTATCGCGTCTTTAGAAAATTGGATCATCTTGAGTAACACCGCATCGATAGAAAGTCAGCGTAAGGATGCACGAAATGTTAGTAGTAGTAACGAGTAAATATGTAGAGGAAGTTCAGGCAAAGCGAATGCCCTGAGCAAAGCGAATATTTTTTTATTTTTGCTTATCTATCTGAGATAATGCTATGAGTCTCTAAGTCTGTTGAAGGAATGACCGACCAGTGACGCGCCATAAAAATGCGAAGCAACATATATAGAAATAAAAGAAATATGTTTTCTTGCGATTTTCGCTAAGGTACGTAGTTTAATAATTAGCAATTATTGTTTCTTAATCAGTGTGAATAATTTTTTACAAAAATTCTCTGTCTTTAAATGTATATTCAAGGTTAAAATTTTTCACTTGTTGCTTAAACTTATTTTAACCTTTCCAAATTAACGCCAAGTAGATTCTTTGAGTAAAGTAAATAAGGGCAAAGCTCATTCTCTTTACTCGGTATGTGATTGCACTGAAAATACGAGTAAGACGAAGGGACAGACTCTTTCGAGTGAACGAAAGTTACATGATTGTTTACATCTCATTTTTATTTTTTTTTCACAACGTAATATGATGTATGTTCTGAAAAATACTGGATCCATTGCAGTCAGTACACCAATGGGCTCATGAAGACTGCTCTACATATAGAGAATTTGGCAATTACTTTTGTGATAACTGTCGACACTGATTTCGATTTTTTTAATTCCATCCTCATTTTGCTCGAATGACCTATCCAGTTTGCCCAGAATCGGGCTTCTCTTTTTTTACGTTCGACTAAAAAGATTTAATTTTTTAAATGTTCAAGTTTTTAATGAAATTTAATTTCATTTTATTTCAAAATTGATTCCATTAATAGAATTATAAAAATAAAAAAGATTTTTGATCTTAATTTTAACTATGTCATTTTTCTTCCTAAACCTTAACATGTCTGCTTTGCCCGAATTTCCCCTATTATTTTCGGTTAAGTCTTTTTCTGTAGAACTATCTTACATCTTTCTTATCGCTTTTATCATTTTTCGTATTGTCAATAAGAGATCTATCTATCATAAAAGTTGCAAGAAACGCGAACCTCATGGGTATAGCCGAAGTATATAAGAGGATGATATTATGATTGAGATAATATTTAGGATGTACGTGAAAGATTAACCGAAACCGGTAGATAGATATATTAATACTTTCCATAAGATCGATCCATTTGATGGACATTGCGTGACGATTAACTGGAGTGCTTATATAATTTTGCGTCCGGGAAATTGTCCCTGAAGAGGAACGATTTAGAATACCCAGGAGAAGAACAAAAAAACGGAGAAAATTTCTGGAGAAATGTAATTAATTTTCACGGTACATGATGAAGTTGATGTCTCATAATGAGACTGTAATCGTTAACAGAAGACATATATTGTCTTAACCCTTCGGTACTACTCTAGGTATGACATACTTGACTACTCTAGTAGCAGTTTATTAATTGTTGATATATTAGATACATTGAAGATATATTTGACCGATATTGAATGATAATATTGTGCTAGTAAATTGTGCTATACTAGGATATAACTTTATATGTTATAACTTTATTTATCAATAAAAATACATTTGCTTGTTACCATTATAGTTTAATATTTCAAAAAATTTTTTTATAATATATTTATTTTTATTTATTTATAAATATATTTATTTATATTTATATTTATTTTTTTATGTGATATTTTTACACAATACAATAGTTTTATTTCTATGACAAAACGTATAGTGTGGCACCAAATGATTAAGTATAATTAATCAAACAATAAGTTGTTATAAAGAACTTTCAATATTAAAATAATAATGTAATAATAATGTAATAATAATGTAATAATAAAAATAAAGGCTAATAAGAATAGATGCTTTTATTAGCATTTATTTATATTATTACATTATTATTTTACATGTAATTAATAAGTTGTTAAGCTTGCATTAATCCGTACGAAATTGCCTTTTGTTTCTTTTCATTAAGATAGGGATCGATATTGTAACAATTCGCTGCACGCGGATACCTGATTCGTCATAAGGAACGGCTCTCCGAAGTCCGCCCTGTCCTCTAATAGGGTGAAAATGCTGTTGCTGGTCCAGAGGTGGCGGCTGGGTATTTTGCAACTGTAGATGCTGCTGGGAAGATGGATAGTGGGTGGAAGCATTTGTCGCGACGGAAGCGCTTCCTGGTAGTTGCTGATATTGGCTGCCCTGATACTGACGAGGATGATGAGGGTGAGAATGCGAGTACGGCGTACACCAGGTGTAACATTGCTGCCAAGAAGCAGCCGGATCCGAACCCGCCATTCCCTCGCCATCCTCGTTCCCCATTCGCGTCCAGCCGCAGGAATCCATTTTGGATTCAACAGTAACTTTTTTCTTCTTGGAAAGGCCGTATAATATATTAAATCTGAATAGTTCTCACACAATCACTCGCTATTCAGAGTAAAATCGACGTCATATCTGAGTTCGACTTGCGTTCAGTAATTTGCTATTTCGTCAAATTCTACCAAACTGATATTCCTCAATTTCGATGCTCATTATTCACTTTCCGAAATAATGGAATACTTTTTTTTATTATTTAAAATACACCTTTAATTATTATTTATTTGTCCAGTAGTCATTTCAGTTTTGCATTGATGTTGAAAAAACTTTTTACTATTAACATCAATTTTCAGTGAATTTGCATTGCGAAATAATTCATTGATGATTTAACAACGATTTTGTCGTTTCGACTGCAATTTTTGTCACGATGCATTTATAATCTTCTAAGTTTCACTGGTCGCAAATCATACGTATTTTGTCCAATTTTCACATTTGCATGTTGCCAATGAATTATCTATGAATTCTGCAGATGTACATAAAAATTAATAAATTGAAAAAGATATAATAGTCACATAAACAAACATATTCTCCGTAATATTTCATCCAACTTCGCGAACAATAGCAGAGTTTAAAAATATATAATAGGTTAAATATATTTCTTTTTCTAAATTTTTTGTTCATTTAATGAAATACATAAAAAAGCAAAATTAGGAAGCAAAATAGGAGAGCAAAATTTTATATTTGCATAGTTTTTCTCATTTGAATTCATAGCATTAACTTATTTAGAATTCATAACATTAGTATCTTTTTATTACTTTTTTATTTTGTAAAAAATTAATTTCTTATTTTCGTAAAAAAATTTAAAAAGAAAAAAATAATATCAAAAATAGTCACATCATAAAAGATAACATAATCAATAGGAAAATATTATAAATCTTTGCTTTTTTAAATTATATATATGTATCTATGTTTATATTATATAAATAATATAACAATGCCAAATTAAAAAAAATAATTACTGTATTTGAAATATAAAAAGCAAAAGTGTGAACGTATTTTATGGCATGTTAATCTATTTTTCAGAAATATCATGTGATAGTAGTCAAAAGGTCACATAGTGAAAATAAAGCGAGATAAAATATACATATCAATAAAATATAGATATACATATCTTTGATTTCTTTTACGTCAATGAAGACAGAATTTACAGAAATTGAGTATCAAGGACACTGTATCATTGAGAAATTACACGAGTTTTGCATTAAAATTTCGCATCATGTAAAAAAAAAGACACTCTAAATATTTCTTCAAGATGAAAAAAATCTTATTTGCTTCAAAATTTTTATGCTATTGCGCGATTGAGACGGAGAATCGGATGTATTACAGATGAATGCAGCGTAAAGTGAGTAAAAATCATGATGGCGAGGGAACAAGTGTTACGTTCCGCCGTGACTGTCGATTGTCTCCGCGAAAAGATCGAGAAGCTTCCGCTGCGATTTATCTCAGTGATCCGCACAACCGCGGATTAAACTCGTCGCGTTGCTGCACGAATCCGGCCAGCTTCTTCGAAGTATCTAAATCTATCGATTGTCACTTTCGTGTCAAGGCCCGAAATCGATCGGCGAGATCGCGATCGCGACTTTGACGAATTACAGATAGATGCACCATAATGTCCACAGGTGCGTCTCTTGGTCGGCAAATTTTACATGCGTGAATGCATCCGTTTCGTCTATGAGGAGAGACTCGCGGGCGCGTCGTCGCGAGGATCGTCGATGCAATTTCATACACACGCAACCCAAAGAGACTCGGCGATGACTGAGACGAGCGAAAGCTTCTCCTCCACCTCAAAACGGAAGAGGGTTGAAGGCACGAGGCGCGTCGGTGGCCGATGTCGGGGGATGTGCCCGGATCCACGTGCATCGGCGGGCACGTTTTCCAGTCACGTGTTCGCCCACAACCCCATTCGAGTATTTCTGGAAAGAGCACTCCAGTGTTAATTCCGAGCCGACAAATGATACAGGTGAATCAAACGGTTAAGTGTACCAGGAATAAAGGCTCATTTCCCTTTTTAATAATACAAATAACACTGGTCATATCATAATCATCCAGCGAGATTATAATCGCGTTAGACGCGATTATCGATCGACGATATCTTTCTAATCGTCAAATACCTTCTTATTTCTTTAGAAATGATATTTATAAGTGGAAATTAGACCGACAAGAATGAATCAAATAAGAGAAAAAAAATCCTATTTTTAGTCGAAGCATATTTTGATACTTAATAATATTCATATAAACTTACAAATACATTCTTCAGATACTTTAAAGATAGCCTGGATCATAAGTATCCTCTCAGAAAGGATTTCTAATAAAAAGCAGAAAATGTTTTTGACGTATTTAATCTTATTGAAACCTTATGTGCAGCATAAAAATGAAATGACATTAAAATTAGATCAATAATTCTTAGTTTCCTTCCCAGACTTAAAGGTTAAAGATTAACTTATTGTCTTGAGACAAAAGTAATACATATAAATTTAAGTCTATATAAATTCTTACATTAAAATAAATCTTTATCCAATGTTGTAACGCACGATGCTGGAGTTTGACATGAAACCAATGTCCGAGATCATTTTATTTCAGATATAAGAACTTTTATTTAAGAATAAAATATTCCTCTGTTAACAATAAATATAATTATTCCTATACTGATATTTATTTTATTTTATGATAAATTTTATGATCGAATAATAATAGCATTGAATTAAAAAATCTTTTTTTATGGTGTACAAAGTACTCTTAATTTAATGAAAAAAAGCCAGAGAAAGATTAAGACAAAACTAAAATTGTTAAAAATAAATATTATTTTTCAATAAAACTTCTTCATTTATTTTTTTAGAAAAATACAGAACGTTTACGTAAATTTGTAGAGATGCTTTATTATAATTGTGTTTGTAGTGAGATTAGACTTGGAATTACTAAATTTGCAGAAAAATCCGCGAAAAATAACCATCGCACGATCCTGCCACGGTCGTTGATAATCGATGCGACGAAAATAGACGATCATCGAATCACTTTATACGTATACGGAAAACTATTCGCATACTTCCATTTATGTAAAATTGGTGCAACGTAGTTGTTGCGTAATGTAAGTATACATGTCGGTGTATCGATAATCCGCGCATGAGATTACTTCGATGCTGACAGTTTATCGCCGGACACGTTGAGTTGTCGCAGGTCAGGTCATTTCAGGTCAACGTACTCATACATTCGTTCGTGCATACGTCGTCTCCGGAATTTCTCCCGCTTCCGTAACGTCGCCTTATTCTTTTCACCTGACAATGCATTTGCATCATGCCAGCGTCGACCGTTCATAGATAAGCATCGTGTATTCAGTAGTCAGTGATAAACATCGAGTAGAATACAGTGCCCGTAAATTCGTACGCATTGATTTCCAATGAGATTTGTCATTAATTCGAAATCTTCAACACAGATAGATTATGAGCTATGAACAATTAATATGCAGTATTTTTCACAATTAATTTACTCCTGCATAAAATTATAATTTGAAGATTAATTATTAAAAATATTTAACCTCAAAAATGGAGAAAAAGATCACATAAAATTTTCAATAAAATCAATCAAATCGGAAATCCATAATTTATTTTTCACAATTCAGATTTATATTTCATTATTTATTATTTATTATTTATTCTAGGTTCATAATTTATTATCTTTCAATAAATATAGCTGGATGATCTTCATTTAGCTTGTTCGAAGATTCTGTATAAGTATAATGTTTTATACTTAGCCCCATGCACTGCAGTCCCATCGAATTTAGCGTTTAAATAGAAGTACGGGTGTTTATTACGAGCTGTCTGAACCGTTAGGTTAACGAGCATTCTTCTCATCACCCATAACTGACTCGATCCATCAACTGCAGCAATGCTGGGCTACCTATGAACGTCGCGCGCACATCCCTTTGTATTTTCCGGTCGAGTGACGATCGTATCCCGGTAGATGCTCGATGCTTAGACCCGGAGATCAGTATAGATCAACTCTGACTCTATCGTGCGTGGTGCATTTGTTTCTTCTCCGATCGATGGTTGAGGCAGATGGATTGGATGGGTCATCGTCTGCTATGCGACAGATAAAAGCCTCCCTCGCTCCTCCCGAACGGGACGATTAAAATGTAAATTGATCTGATTCTCCCTGGCCCGTCCATCTCCGCCACGCATGAGGTAGTTCTTTTGATGCTTCTATCGTTGTCGCTGTATCGCGACTCGCAAAACAATTCGCCTTTGCGACAAGTTGCATCGCATCTTGTCGCGTATTGGAATTAGAAGATTAATTAGAGAGGGACTATTTGGTTCTTAAATCTTACACAGATAAATTATTAGAATACATGATTGTGTTCGCGAAAAGAAATTTCTCTTAGAAAAACGATTAAAAGGCTCACCGTTAAATTAATTCTCTAGACTGACAAAAAAGTATTTGGTATTTGTGATTATAATTGCATAGTAAAGTAATTATAGTCCATTTTTATAATTATTACTACTGTAATATTAGCAATATATATAATATATATAATTATATTTATAGTTTTTCATATATTAAAAAGCTTATATGGTTGTCCTCGAAAATAAAATTATTCTTTTTAATATTTAGAATTATATAGATACCATTGCCATTGTCATACTAAAATTATAGCAGTAATATAATAGTTACAAAACTAAGCCTTTTAATTGTACTGTAATTATTTTATTATTAGAAATAATAATCAGAAATACCAACGTTTTTTTTTAAATGTAAAGATATATGATTCGCATTAGAGAGTGAGTCTCGCACTCGGTTGATGACAAAGATCGATATTAACAGTAGTAAGGAATCATGCAAAAAGCTTTTTGCCTAATATCTATTATAAGATTGTCACGCTTTGTTTCGCATTGTAATAATTACGTAACCGTTTCTAAATTGCGACCAGGCACTAAAGAAAGCAAACCACTTCTCTTACCCCTTTCACGCGTTTGCTTCGCGATCTCCATTTAACGATCCCTATTCTAGCTATGCCACCCGCGAAGCCACCCTCGGCAGAAATTCTCGTCGCGATAGCTACCTGCTCACGTGTTGCGCCACGTGAATCGCGCTGCATCTAATAAAAGCGCACGTGGGCACCCATTTCCGATGTCGATCCACCGTGTCGCATCCCGAGTACCTCCCAGAGTTATTAGAGGTCACGTTCCATTTATATCGCGTTTCCAATTTTCAAAAGCCAGGATTGTCCTTATGTTCCTAAGAAGAAAAAACAAGGATCCGTGTCGCGAAAGGATCTCGTCGCGAAATTACGAGCGCGTAAAAGTCTGAGCGGTAATCTCGATGTGGACGCGCTTAGAAACATCCGCGTCCGGCTCGACAGTGCCGAAGGTCGCGTTGCATCGCAAGCGTAACGTAGTAATTACCTTTTTAATCAACACGTGGAAGCTATTTCTCACGATTAATGCGAACGCGGCAAAAATATTACACCAAGACAGGATCGGTCCATTTTAATTTATCGGACAATCTGACGGAAAGAAAAAAAGAGACAATCGTTTATTGGAAAAAGAGGTTGTATTAATTGAAATTCTGATTGAAAATGGACAAATATAATTATCATAATTATTTTAGTTGAGGTGACAACCAGATTGATATGATCTATGATCATAATTTTCTGGTTCATTAATTTCCAAACAGCGAGAAATTTTTCTCGCTGTAACAACAAAAAAAAATTATGTGAAAAATAATTATCAAAATTAAGTTTAATTACTACATATTAATTATGCGAAAAATAATTACCAAAATTAGATTTAACTACTAGAGATTAATTATCAAGATTAGATATTTTATTCGTTGGCACGATTTGTGTTACGTTTTAAGTTTATTGAATTCTTTCACCTCGAATTGTCTACTCGTATCCATTCAGTTCACACTTCACGGTTAATCTCTATCTGACATGCGATTAAAAAAAAAAAAAAAAGGAAATTCTTCGCACGCAGGACAATATAGAGATGCGTGAACAAAGCTCGCCGCGATTCGAGCGTGAAAAACAGATTTCTAGTTCCGCGAAGCGTTAAAGGCTGGGAGACTGACGAGATCTTATGTATACGTCGTACCAAACGAATCGTGAAGCTGCGCGCGCCTTTCGCTTCCGGTTCACCGATCTCTCCACATTCGTTAAGCCACCTTCTCAGTCCCCGGCCGAGCCGGCCCGACATTTATGTGGCCGAGGCACTTTCGCTCGGCCGCGTCGAGCTGGCTCGCCTCGATATTATGGATTCATCCTTATAACAATAATAACTTCGTAAGAGGCGCGCGATGATTACGCTCTGAATCCTCCGCACCCGCCTTGCTGATTTTTTTAAGCTCGCGGGAGGGAAAGATTTATTCAAGATTTTATGAATTTCTGAAAAGAGAAAAAGTATCCGTTGAGCAATTTATCCGTTACGATGTTCGCAAATAATACTTTTATCGATATTGCCATTTTTACTTATAACTCTTCATTACTCGTGTTCTGCAAAACATTCCAGCCTTTTGTCATTCGCTAAATGTATAAATATATTTATACACATTATTATATATACTCAACGTAAATTTTAATTAGGTATGTTACAATAAGAAATATAAAGAGGGACACATGACAAAAGATTCAGATATCTAAGGAAAGAAAATCTAGATGAAGTGAGGAGAGAGGATAAAGTTAGAGCAACGGTGAAATTAAAGTGGAGGAAGCAAATAAATACTGGTTGATGGAGAGCCATTGAAAGTGTATTATTCTGAGAAGGGATTGCGTGTATAGAGCATTATGTAAGAGAATTTTAGGAAGTAAGGGATTGATTTGTAGAATTAAGAGAGGATATATAAAGAAAGAATTATAAAGAGGATGTGGGAGAAAGATTTAGGTAGAACAAAAGGCAAAATTAGGGAAATTATAAAAGGATAAAGATAAATTAAGAAAGAGAAAAGAGAGGAGAAAAAAAGAAAATGAGCGAGAAGAAAATATTTAACATAAAGAATAAGAAAGGAAAGAGATAGGAATGTAAAAGAGATGAGAAGACGGACGTGTGTATAGCGGTAAAAATAGGTAAATGGAAGTGCAATAGAGAAAAGTATTGTACATAAGGCTGTGATAGTTTGAATACCAAATGCGTGGAAGGAATAAATACAAAGAAAGTTTAGGTATAACTTAGTGCAGTATGTGTAGACAAAAGATTGGATGAATGTGTGAAGTAGTAAAATTTTGTAAACTAAGTCCCCTTCTTAGTTTATGTATGCTGAAGTGTAAATCAATTCTATTCTATAAATACTTTCTAAAAATGTTACAATGTATGTAAGAATCACTTAATAATCTTTGTACTTGTAAAAGTAATAAAAATTAATTTTGGATACAAACGATATTGTGTATAGTAAAGAATATCATCGCGTGTACTAATTAGGATTAATTATAAATTATCGAAAAGAACAATATAAAAATTGACGTTGGAATGTTAGAAATACACAAGTAATTACGTTAAAAAAAACCATGCAAATAATGTGGAATTAATATTGCTCCTGAGTCTTCCAGTGTTCATTAATTTTCACAAAGTTCATGCAGTAGAGAATCATCAGGCATTTAGTGATTAAAAAGACATCTAATTGCTCTAAGAATATAATCTCTTTTTTTTTCTTATTTTGGAGCTTTTGTTCCATGATTACGATTTCATCACAAAATTGCGAAAGTGACGGTACGATTATGGTAAAGGTTTTTGCCTGTCCACGGACGGCACATCGTCATTCGTGATCTCCGCTCCGAAACGGTGTTTACAAAGTGCACGGCAATCAGAAATTCATGGCTTCCTTCTTTTCATTCATAGGCAGCGCAATCATTTTCCCTCGCGAAGCTGATTATTCAGTAAGTTCTCCTTGACCGTCCCGATTGTTCTCCGTGCACATTCTCGCGTGCTGCAAGGTCGAAAATGCTAACAATGGGCACACGTTAACGGCGTGCACTTATACACGTGCGTCGTGAAATAATAAAAATATTTCCTACTTGGTAAATTAATTCTTTGTCACTCTTGTCAGTTTGGAGAATCTATATGTATTTTGCGCGGATAGCACAGTTTACGAGCGTGTGATGATTATTATCTTTGAAGCGTACTTGAAGCATATAGAATTTATTTTCTAATCATTGTATCAATCATATATATATATATATATATATATATATATATATATATATATATATATATATAATATATATATTTTATTTATAATTTTTATCTTTTATAAATTTAAAAGAATATATTTCTTTTTTTTTATTTT
>Ga0157364_1004501_pt1 | contig 13946 bp, 12 predicted proteins | sample AttsexASBM2_FD_111476 | JGI IMG/M metagenome (GOLD analysis project Ga0157364, IMG submission 111476) | Fungus gardens microbial communities from leaf cutter ant in Ribeirão Preto, State of São Paulo, Brazil - Atta sexdens ASBM2 | ecosystem: Host-associated > Fungi > Mycelium > Unclassified ... | reverse complement strand
AAATCGAGGATTTAAATTCAGGGGTCAAGTCTTCAGATATAGAATGTGATTTATGTTCCTTTCTAATAATGTAAATTAACTTTAATCTCAGTTTAATTTATTCTTTATCCTTTTCTGATTCTTAAAACTAGAAAAAAAAGTGAAAAGTAAGTTAAACCAAGATTAAAGCCATATACCCCTAATCTTAATCTACAGTTAGAAACAGGTATTAGTAGCATATGTTAACAGATTAGAGAAAGTAGGCCAATGTATATGCATAGAATTTTCAGTAAATATCATTTCTCATCAAGTCTATATCAGATTCTTGATAAAATTGATGACTCCAAGAAAAAACGCTTAAAATAATACTCGTAAATTTCGTGAGCATCTTATTGTAGGTCCAAAGTACTTTCCGATCATATGACAAGTTTTACGTGTGAGTGCCAACCCTTTCAATTAAAATTGACATATCATAGATCACTGATCGACAATTGGTCGATCACCTAGCACGTGTTACTACAAACATATACAATGATAACGTACAAAAGGAGGGAAGAATTATGACTCATGAATCTTATCATAGTATTTACCTTCGTTGCCGAAGAAGCTCCACAGTTTCGCGAACAGCAGTCCCATGTTGACTGGTCAGACAGAGACTAATCGAATATTATCCGTTCGACGTCACGAACTCACCGTCTCCTTAAGAGAATGACTCGGGAATAGGACGGTTCATTGTCTCTCGGAGGGGTTATGTTTGCTTCCGCGATGACGAAATGTCGTTTACATGCGACGACGGTTTACGGACCGACGTCATAATCGCGTTCGAACGTCGAACGTCAGTGGACGCTGGCAATATGCAAATGCGATCGCGATAACGATTGGAGCTGCGATGCGTGAACAATGGGCGAGAAATCGACGGAATACGCGAACAGCCTGTCTAGCTGTCTAGTTCAATCGGGCAAAAGTGCGACATGTTGCTCCTCTGTATGACAAGTGTCCGCACGCCCCGAGCGGGGCGCTGCTACGTTCGGCAAAACTCAGCAATATTCGGCAATGTTCGGAAATGCTTAGTTCAGCCGGTAGTATCGATAGATTATAGTTCACGTTGTTTTATGAAGATGATGTTGGTGCCGCTAGGCAACGCTTGGCACTACGTATAATTTCAGTTTTTGCCACTGGCGGCGCTGCGATCGATTTAAAGTTTCTTCGACTAAATTTCAATTTTCGATTAATTTAATCAACTGTAATTGACAAGATTTATTTGTGATATTTTATTAGCATAGATATATAGAATTCATTGAATTAATTGGAGTTTAATTGAAATCGTCCCAACTCTGAAGTTTGCCACTTTCATTAATTAAAAAGATGACTCCGATTAAATTTCGATTTAATTATTCAAAATTTGGGTCGTTCTTTTATAGATCGACAAAAGCAGCAAATCAGCAGCAAACTTCGAGGATAATCTCGATTAAATTTCGATTAACTAATTACAAGTCGGAATGTAAAGATCATCCCTATTCTAAAGTTCTGCTGTTTTGTTGATTTGTCGCAACTTTTTTGAATGGCTAATTATGTATATATATGTATATTTATTACATTTTAAGTACAGAAAATACAGCTGCAAAGAGTACATCGTTCGTATTTCTTTTTCGATATAACACAACTATTCATTATATTTCTCTGATAATTTTAACAATCATTTTTCAAGAAACACATAATCCGATTTTTATCGCCTCTAAAATATTTTAAATGAAACTAGTATTTTCGATGAGAATGTAATTTATTATTGCAGCTTTTTTCGAACGTTGCTGTAAAGAAATATTGCCTCGTCGGAAATTACTTTCTCTAAAAATACAAGTAAATTTGCAAAGCCGATAATATCGTAGAAAATTATTTTCTATAATTGTTTTAATGTCATTTAATCAATTTGTGTCATCTTTCTGTTTTAAAGGAATTAATATTCAGGAGGTAAGGAATATTCAGGGCATGTGGCCACGAGATTAGATAAGTCTGTGTCGTAGTGGCATTCATGTTAAATGCTGCATCATCGTTATCACGAATTCTTCTGGCACAAGCGACGTGGTCTCGAGCACCGTGATTGGCTCACAATTTATCGGCTGACGGTGTAGAGCACGCTGTTTGCCCATACGTCCTTCGACAACCTGAAAAGCGACCACTTGTTGCTCCTGCGGTATTTGCTACAGCAGCCTCACGCTGTACATTTAGTTTTATTACATTCATCGTCATTGATCACGTCTGCGAGCCATCTACAAATATGAGTACTCAGTGAGTATTCTTTCATTATATCCACATTTCATTCAAAATAATACAAAATGCTTTCTATTTGATAATACAAATATTGTTCTGTCTTTGTTATTCTAAACATTAAATTTAGAATGATGTGTTGACTTGTGTTATTAAGGAAAGTATTTGTAGTCCATTCTTATATTTAAGATTGTCTTAAATTCAATTTTACGATCTCGTGCAATGTCACATCTTAAAACATCACTTAAATTAAGATGATTTTAAGCGTAAAAATCAACTATGAATATTATTCATAGTTGCTTAAAATGAAAAGCATTTATAAGAAGCAAGAAACGTCCAAGGCTAAATCTTGAAGCCAAATAATGGGCCTGTTTTTTTTAATTGAACTTCTTGCAAATTCATCTTTTCTAATGTAGAAAAATATAAGTTCAACTAATATTAAAAAAAAGGTTTAATATTTTTGTGTAAATTTTAACTAACCTCTCAGTTAAGTAAACAATGTGTTGATTGTTGGCTATTTATTCAAAATAGAACGGCAGCAAAAACTAATCAAAATTTATTACTTAATAAAAGAGAAGCTACACCAGATAGTATATATGTGATAGTATAGATGTAAGAAGAATAAAATCGAATTTTTTAATGAATTTTACATGAATTTTCAGGGTAGCAGATATTGCTCTCATTGGCTTAGCAGTCATGGGACAAAATCTAATTCTAAATATGAACGATCATGGCTTTGTTGTATGTGCGTATAACCGTACAGTAAACAAAGTCAAGTCTTTCCTTGAGAATGAAGCCAAGGGCACAAAGATTATCGGTGCTTACAGCTTGAAGGAAATGATCAATACATTGAAAAATCCAAGGAGAGTGATGTTGTTGGTTAAAGGCAAGTTTCTTTTATTATCGCAATTAAAGATCTATAATTGTAATTATAATAGTAATTGTAACTGTAATTATATATAATACAATTTTCTGATAATAGCTGGTTCAGCCGTGGATGCCTTTATTGAACAATTAGTGCCTCTTCTTTCTTCTGGTGATATTATCATTGACGGTGGCAATTCTGAATATCAAGATACTGAAAGACGTACCAAAGACTTAGAGCAAAAGGGAATTCTGTTCGTTGGCAGTGGAGTCAGTGGAGGAGAGGATGGCGCCAGATATGGACCGTCCTTGATGCCCGGAGGCAATCCCAAAGCTTGGCCGCATATCAAACCTATTTTCCAAGTATGACTTATCATTATTTAATAAAAATTTATGAAATTGTATAAAATTGTAATATCTTTTAGTTAACAAGTTACTAATAAGGTTGAGTGAAAGTACAAAATTCTGAGCAATAATTTATACTCTAAAAATTAGATTATACTTACATTAATTAATAAGAACGTTCGAAATCTTTTAGGCAATATGCGCGAAGGCTAATGGAGAGCCGTGCTGCGATTGGGTAGGCGAGACTGGTGCGGGACACTTCGTCAAGATGGTGCACAACGGCATCGAATACGGCGACATGCAGATTATCTGCGAGGCATATCATTTGATGCGAAACGGCCTGCAGCTCACGCAGGAAGAGATGAGCACGGTGTTCGATGAATGGAACAGGAGCGAGCTGGATTCGTTTCTAATCGAGATCACGCGGGACATCCTTAAGTACAAGGATGAAAAGGGCTATTTGCTCGAGCGCATCAGAGACACTGCCGGCCAAAAGGGCACTGGCAAATGGACGGCAATCGCTGCATTAGATTACGGTGTACCGGTCACGCTGATCGGCGAGTCGGTCTTCTCCAGGTGCCTGTCTGCGCTGAAGAATGAACGCGTAGAAGCGAGCGCAGTGCTGTCCGGGCCGGATCCAGTATATAAAGGCGACAAAAAACAATTCCTCGAGCACTTAAGAAAGGCTCTATATGCCGCGAAAATTATCTCGTACGCGCAAGGCTTCATGCTGTTAAGAGAAGCCGCCAAAGTTCACAATTGGAACTTGAATTACGGTGGAATAGCATTGATGTGGCGCGGTGGATGTATTATAAGAAGGTATGATCAAGAAATTTATGTCGAATTTATTTAATTATGTCAATGTTACGACAGTAATCCCTTTCATCACAACCTACATTTTCTTTTAAAGCGAGTAGCACATATCAGTGTCAAGGCTAAAATGTTTCTCAGGGACATTGTAGTCTAGCGTCATACAAACTTACATATAAGATAGCTCTCGTTTCTTTCAAATGCTGGTTTTAAATAAGTTATCTTATATATAAAACAGATATAAGATCAGGATTATTATTCTTATACTTCAAATCATTCCAAATACAAAATTATACATATATATTAACTATTATATAAAGATGTAAATTCGGATATAAGAAATGTCATAGACAACATTTCAAAAAATTAAAAATATCTCGAAAACATTCTTTAGAGATGCATATTATTAAAATATATTTATAAAATTTAATTTAAAATTTTTTTTTTATTTGTAAAATTTTGTGACTTTTTTTTTTACAGTGTATTCCTAGGAAACATAAAATCGGCTTACGACAAAAATCCGAAATTATCCAACTTATTGCTGGACGACTTCTTCGCCAAGGCTATGGATAAATGCCATCAGAGTGTCAGAACAGTGGTGAGCACTGCTGTGACGATAGGTATACCGACTCCTGCTCTATCGACGGCTTTGGCCTTCTACGATGGATTCCGAACCAGTCGATTACCGGCGAATCTGCTGCAGGCACAACGAGATTACTTCGGCGCTCACACGTATGAGTTGCTCGGTCAGGAAGGGAAGTTCATTCATACGAACTGGACCGGACATGGAGGGAAAGTATCCGCTTCTACGTACGATGCATAAATTCTCGCATAGTCAACAATCGTGACTGATAATGTACAAATATCTAAAAAAAATGCGACAATATAGTGTGGTAAATATACGTAATTATGAACAATTACAATAATTGCATCAGTGATAACTGTGACAAAAAAAACTCGACAATATGACAAAAACAACTCAACACGAGTGGTTCTATAATTGAAAGAAGTCATGTATAAAATATTATTAAATAATATGTTATATATATTTTCTCTTTTCAGATATTTTCTTTTTTCTTTTTGATAAACATTTTTATTAATATATTATAAAATATTTAAAAAATCACAAAGGCTTATAATAAAAAAAGATACATACATTTTTATAAATATTGTAACGATAATACATTCGAAAGGTTATTTAAAAGGAATATACATTTATGAAGAAATATACATTATGAAGGAATATACATTTATGAGAATGAATAAGATATTTTTTTTTAGAAAGTTTCTAGAATGCTTTTACGTAAATTATCGTTAATTGCGACGTTTATTTCGTTTAGATTACGACTTTCGTACGCGCGTTCCACGAAGGTTGCACGTATATTTTAGGAAACAACGACTCGGAGAAGTAGGGAGAAGTTACGTAATTCGCAAGAGACATTAGTTGATTGTAAATGTCGAATGTCAACGAATAGGCGACTTGTATCGCTTGGTAAGATTATGCATCGTATAATCAAATAGTAAACAACGCAGTTGTGGACTCTGTTCCCACTTCAGGTGGAACTGTTGCAAACGCGGTTCTCAATCGTTCGACCGACGCGGGAATAACGGAGATGGAAAATCGCAAGAGAGCGGAGAGGTGCGGGATCGAGCTAGTGAAACGCCGATTATGCAGCAGTGAACTCGTCATTACCGCATTTCTCTTCCTCCGTTCTTTAACGCGCACACGCGAAAATATTGGAGCATGACACTTTCAATCGCACGCCGACGTTTTCCCCGTGGCTTGCGAAACGCAAAGCGCGAACGGCGAGATGCAGCTTTACGCAACTCGATTTTTCACGCGCTCTCTGCCGTAACCCGTAACACGATTTCGAATGACGAGGAAATTCATTACTCGGCTTCGAGATCATCCGTTAGTGCTATTTTTTACGTCTGCGAAAATATTTAATCGTGCGATACATGCCGCTCCAACTCACCATGATTTAATGAATTATTGATATCGGTTTCAAATATATGCTAAACTTTTTTTTTAATTCGATTTTGTTTTTTAATAAGGAATTGACCTCGATGTTTCCTTCCTTTGATGTCATGCTTTTTTTTCAGGGAATATTATTAGCCAAGTTTTTATTTACTGTACATGTATATTATATTATATTTCCGTAATGTGCTTCGATGTAATTTTTTATTATATATATATATATATATATATATTTATATATTTATATATAAATATAAGTTATTCATTTTTATTTTATTTATTTATATTTATATTATATTTTTTTATATTTCGATGCGTGTATATATATATATATATATATATATATATATATATACATATATATATATATCATTTATTCATATTGAAATATAAAATAACTTCTATTTGTATACATGATTATAGGTACGAATGTTAACATAATGATATAATTGCTTTGCATTCTTTGATTGGTCAATTTATAAAATTAATTTTTTCGGATTGATCAAAAACTTCAAAGCATTAATTTATAGTGAGAAACTTTGACCGCATCCTATACTTCATATTTCATACACTAAAACTTTTATTGCTTTTATTTATATTTCAATTACGCAAGCATGTAGCACGACAGTGTCAAAAATTAGAACTTGTCCGTTAAATTCCAAAAATACAAGGAATGACGATGGAAATAGTTCATTCGCTGCGTAACTCCGCAGGAGAAGAGATCTCAAAAAATTATGATTCAATCGTTGCGTATCCCGTTTTGCGACTAGTCGGCAATTAAAATTAGCGATCAAATGCGAATCAATGCTCTCTCGTTTGTTCTAATCTGTAGAGAGCGTGGTTTTTTTCTGTGATAATATCACACGAGACAAAGACTTCCAAATTGCCAGGCGTTTAAATGTCAGATGTGAACGCGCAAGTCTAAGCCAGCGGCTGAATTTTCTTATGATTCTCCCCTCTCTTTCTCTTTCTTTTTTTCTTCTAATCTTTAGGTACATATTTGTCTTATTATTGGAACTCGCTGGGAGTCTTCTGACATTCCTCTGACATGAGTTCGAAAAGAATATTTTTCTTTTGTTTTTCTTTCTTTAGGCCTGTTCTTTTTCCCATACCCTAGGATTGAACTTCTGGCACAATTCATCTTTTGTCTTTTTTCCTTTATTATGAATAGAAAAAGAAGATAGATGAACTGCGCAAGATTCAATCCTGGAGTATGGAAAAAGAACAGGTCTTTTATTATAGTCCAGTGAGTTCTATACAGGCTGAGTAAATGTTAGACTTCGTTTTATTATAGTATATTGAACGAGGTAGATGTATCTTTTTTGCAATGTAAATTAATTTTAATTTCGGTTTAATTTATTCTCTAACCTTTTTATTATAATTCTTAATAAATTCTAAAGATGAAGAGTCAGTTGAATCGAGATTAAACTAATTAGTAGAAACGGACATGAGTCGCATAAATTCTTGCATAGTTCATCTTTTTTCTTTTTTCTCTAACGTGGAAAGAAGAAGAAAGAAGGAGATGAATCGTACAAGAAATTAGTTAAAAAGAATAAACTCATAATTGTTACTCTCGGTTTAGTCCCCATTATGCATTTTTATAGAAAAGGCTCATTCCAATATAAAGCTACTAGTCTTTATAATTAAAACAATAGAGAATTAAGATTTAACTCTTTCCAGACAACTGTCCAAAAAACAGGCGTGTCTCAAAGATATTTTTCATAAAACACATCTTTAAAACATCTTCTGATCTTGACTTCATATTATTTAATTTGGATTATCTAACTAGAAAACAAAGAACTAAAATTAAATTCTTTGCAGAAGTTCTACAGCGAACTCCATGGTGATCTCTCTTGATCATACATTTCTCAAGTATTCATCATCATTACATAGTCATTACAATCACTAACATCCTTCAGAATTTTCTTATAAGTATTCTTTAATTTATATCAGATCCAGAAAAGTATCAGATTTTATTTCTCACAGATGAGAGCGAGAATAAAGTTATAAATATTTAATCTTGTTCAAAGGATATATCAGGATATACTGGTCACGCGCGGATTAGGCCGCGGGGCAAGGAGACGGAGGAAGGGGCATCATCGCGCATCGCGACGTCGGCCGATCATCGAGCCGATGACGGAGTAGATTGGAGTAGACGGAGAGCCGGGAGTGCCGGGACAGCGGTGCGGTATAAGATATTACCACATTTGCCGCTGTTTGCCGCGGTAGATAGTCCGCGCTCGCGGCAGCGCTCGCGTTCACGTTTGGAAAATGGCCGACCACAGGGAACGAGATTATTATACGCAGACGGATCTGCGTTCTAAGAACGACGACCCGCCGAACTCACGTCTCTTCGTCATCTGCCACAAGAGTCTCGAAGAGGATGATCTCAGGAAAGCATTCGAGAAGTTCGGCAAGATCGAGGATATTTGGGTGGTTAAGGATCGTAACACGGGTGACAATAAAGGTGATCCTGCACTGCACGTTTTAGATAAAAGCTAAAATCGATAAACTCCGATCTGCTCTATTTGTGGAAAAAAAAAAATTGCGCTTTCTTCTCCCTTTTAACGCGCGGCTTCTTTATTTCCGTCCTGGGAAAAATATCACCTTCGTGTTTCTCTTTTTGTGTACACCGGTGTATCCCTACTAATCGCTGTTTGCCTCTCAGGTGTCACATACATCAAGTTTTCTAAAACATCAGAGGCAGCGTTTGCTCTTGAGGAGATGAATGGCAAGATGCTAGGCTCTGTGGGCAGAGCTATTAAAGTGATGATCGCCTCAAAGTAAGTCCTCCTTGGTATCATTCACTTCATTTATATTTTAATATCATTCAAGATTTATAATTGTTGATATAAATGTCCATATCTAGAAATGTTATAATAGAATCTGATCACAAGCAGTTTTATTAAATGTATTGTTTCTCTTTATTTCGTTCTAATTTATGCTATCTATCTTATTTATTCTAACTTATTCCCATTTCTTCCAGTATAGATTGAATCTTGGTTTTATTTTTGCTTTTTTTTATTCTTAGAATTAGAAAATAAGAGTTAGTTGAACAGAGATTAAAATTAAACTACATTGGTAGAAATGGATATTACCGAAGTTGACAAAAATGATAGACCAATCAAAAATTCATTATTTCATGACCAAACTGTTATAAGCTGTAATCACACTACAGATTGTCAATTATAGTTATTGGTTCTATTCAATTCTACAATATTTTAGCCAATCATGATGCAGCGATTGCAGATTAACTGCAACGTGATTGGTAAAAATAGAATCAACAATCAGCAATCCTAACTGGCAATCCATAGTGTGATCAGCTATAGGAATCTTTATCCATGCTTATTGCTTTCCTTTTTCTTAATCCTTAGTATATGATAGGGTCATTCATGTCTTGCATATTTCTTCTCTTTGACTGAAGCACTTGAATAAAATAATGGTTTCTATTCTTTCTTTTTTTTAATACAACTTTACTTTTTATTTTTACTTTCTAAAGATGTTGAAGTATATGTATAAAGTACATATACTTATATTTACTTATATTTATATTTATTTCTACCATTATAGTTTAATTTTAATCTCAGTTCAATTAATTCTTCTCTTTCGTTTAGTTAGAAGAATTAGAAAAAGATAAAGAGTAAGTTGAACCGAGATTAAAGTTAATTTAAATTGGTAGAAACAGATATGAATAATTTTTGTATGCTTATAAAAATTATGAAAATTAATCCAGGGCTTATTATACAAACTGTGTTCCAAAATTGACTGCCTGTACTGAAAAACTATAGTGCACGAAACATAAACTGTCGTATTTTCAGTTTGCTGACAGTTTGGAACAGTAAAGAAACAGAAAATTATGATGTGTATTAAAATTATTGGAGATAGAAAAAAGAAAGCAATAAACGTGAATGCCAACACATGTTAATATCTAGACTGTTCTAGAGTCTGGATATGTAGATTTAAACTGACTTAATTGATTCGTTTTATGTACATCCGACTCTAATCAACATTTTCAACTGATTGTTCTCAGTCGGGATCAGGGTTCTGTGCGAGAGACGAATGAAGAAGAGAGGTGGGTTCGCTTATTCTGTGTATTACCGAAAACAATGACTGACAGCGAGCTGCAACAGGAATTCTCCAAGTTTGGTGCAATCGAATACGCGACTGTCGTGAAGGATCGCAGTACAAACGAATCCAAGGGCTTCGGCTATGTTAAGTTCAAGAAGGTATCTAGCGCAGCGCGGGCGTTCGAGGAGTGTGACAGAAAATACAAAGCTGTGTTCGCTGAGCCGAAGAAGCCGAAGCCCGATCACAACGAGGCCAAGTACAATAATGGACTGTCTGGTACCACGTATGACAGTAGTAGTAGTTGTAGTTATGGCTCCTCAAACTTTGGCAAGAGCAGCATTAGCCTGGAGATTGCTACTAACTATTCCAATTCGGAAGGCTACACGCGTCTGCAGGTGATCGCACATCCGGCCCTGAATCAGGACCAACTGTGGAAGCTGTTTGACATAGTGCCTGGACTGGATTACTGCCATTTGAAGACCGACGTGAGATACAGGATGCCGCGCGGTCAAGCGGTGGTGGTATACAACAATCCGAGCGCTGCGGCATACGCGCGTGAAAAATTTCACGGCTTTGAGTATCCACCTGGTCATCGAATGATCGTCAAGCCGGATCTGACTAGCGCGCCGCCGAAGAGCGCGTCGAAACCTGGTGGTTCAACAACCGGCAGCGTCGCTAGTGCAAGAACGGATCTGGTACACTTGGCGGAAACCATTGCTCAAGCTACATCATTAATTCAAGCTGCAGGTTTGACGGCACCGAGTAAGTAAATCTGACCATCTCGCCAGCGCGCCGAGGAAATAATACGTTGTGCATCAAGTATCGTTGTGTTTCTCATTTTTAGGCTTAGATCACATATCCGTGAAATTACCTCCGGTACAACCAATGGCGAGTATAGACGCTGAAGTTGCCAAGAGATGTTTCATCGTATGTGGCCCACCAGTGCCGCCTATTTATGCTATGAAGGACGCATTTTGTAGGTTTGGGAATCTTATAGATGTATATATGTTACCCGGCAAGAATTGTGGATACGCGAAATACGCCAGCATTAGCAGCGCGAATGAGGCCATTGAGGTACAACGCCTTTCCTTTTTTTAATCTTTGCTGTGTAAATATTCCAAGCTATTCATATTCAAAACATGTAGATACTTCTATATTCAAATGCTTTTAGGTTCTGCATGGTCAAGAGATCTGTGGTTCCCGGCTAAAAGTACTTGAGGCAGAGGAACGAAACGTCGGCGAAGATCGACGGAAACGACTACGAATGGATGAGGACGAAAATTGAACGTGTTTTAATAAAAATGCGTATCTCGTAAGTAGTAGATGAGTAGCATAGTGTGGCGCGAAGAAAAAGAGAGGCATTTCTTTGTAATAGCTGTAGTACACCCCGAGACGTTGTTTTACCGACGCTATCACTCTTTCTCTCTATCTCTTTCTCTTTCTCTCTATCTACCTCCTCCTCCTCTTCTTCCTCCTCGGGCAGGGGGAGAAAAATTGCAGAAGAAAATGTAATTTTTGCTGTTTGTCTTCACAGACTGACTGGTATACACAAGCCGGACGCACGCAACAAAAAGAGACGAATTTAAAGACTACTACTCACTTGACCACATCAAGGGCCTGCATCCAGGGAAAACTACTCCAACTACCTACCTATATATATTTAACTGTTCGCTTACGTTCGCGCAGCTGCAACTTTCTACGTTACTGAAACCTTTAACTGCTACTCTACTACTATTACTTTTTATCCTCTTACATGTCCGTTTCACACACGATACGTTGCGCGCGCGGACAACCCGAGTTTCTGTTACTTTAAGAGGCCTGTGCGAACGGCCGATATCGTTGAGTGCCTATTCGCTGTGTACTTATGTGAAAAGCGCTCTTTCCACATCTGAAATTGTGGAAATGTACTTTTTTCCTTCAGACATTTGCGAGACTCGGAGGAGGCAAAGTACGCGTACATTTACGAGGTACATAGATCGATTTGTCTCCCAGATTGTTTCTTGCATATATATATGTATGTTTTTATTCTTCCTTAATCTTTTAATCTTCAGCTTTGTACTTCTTCGAAATGATTTATGATACATTTTCGACACACTTAAAGGGTGCGTTCCAAGTATTGACACAAAAAACATCTTAAATATTTTAAATCCAACATTGGTGACTGTGAAAATCAAATCCATGAGGACAATCCATGGCTCTGATTATCTGCGCGTTCGCATAGGCTTTTAGATATAACTTATGCTTTAGATTTAACAAAGAGACCTTTAATTTATGATTAAATTTCTGTACTTTTCTTTTATAGTTATATTGCGTGCAGAAAAAAGCAAAATAATTTGTACTTTATATGCTATTGACAACTTTTACAATGATAAGTTAAAATTATTGCGGACGAAAGTAATTCCAAAACAAGGTATTATTTAAACGGCAATAAAAATTTTATGTGTGAGATAGAAGAATTGTTATTTGATAAAATCATTGGATCTCATATAACATAATTTTGTCATATTATGCCTCACGTTTGTATAAAATATTTTAACTTATTGAGATGCTTCGTAATAATTGTAAAAAACATTTAATTAAATCGCGCCTTTTACGCGCACACATTACACAGTTAAATTTTTTAATTAATACAAATTTAATCTGTAATTTTTGTTCTTAAAAAGGTTTCACAAAAAATCTTTATTAAAAACGAACAGTTTATAAAAGAAAAATAATTTATCAAGAAAACTTCGATATTTTTTGAGTTTTAATAATAAAATTTTTATTTTTAAAAAAAGGGTATGTATATTAATGTAAGATATGTAATACTCAATATTATGCATATCGACGTTAATTTCCGATTAGTATTGGAAAAAAATCTTGTTTTGGAAATAATTGATGTAGGAACGAAGTATAGGAGTAAAATATACTGGCATGTAGACTGTTTTTCGTTTCAAAACATAGAAGAAAGGAAGCGTAAATTTGTTACTTACGGTAAAACAAAAAAAAGAAAAGACAATTTTCTGGCAAAACCGATTACCCATTATTACGAAATCCATTATTACGAAATCAAATGACCTCGTTACACACCCAGTGATCGACGCACAACATTAAACGTTTATGATGGACACACATTTTTGTATCACCGTGCGTTAGATTCTCACTGTATTGACCGGATGTCCCAGGGGACTGTAACTGTGACTTGTTTCTTTGATGATATCAAATACACATGAAATACGCAATAAACCCCAAAACACCGACTCTTTCACTTGATTTTTTTTTTTATCATTTCCTCGAGAATGAAATAAATTTGTATTTTGTCTAATTGTACTGTCTCCAATATTGTATTAATCGAATTGATGTTCTCTGATAATCTGATATGTGTTTTTCTCATTTTCAGGATACTGCGAGGATTCCACGAAGCACTGTACCTGAAGACTGTGATATTTTTAATAGCTTAAGATTATAATATTTCTATGAAATTGTATATGGGAAGAAAAATTTTACAGAATATATTAAATTATTATATTTTTGGCACAATTATTATATTCACTTGCACATGAATTTATTTTTCATGATAAGCTCTTGTTTTGAATATATATATATATATATATATATATATTTTTATATATATATATATATATATATATATTTATTT
>Ga0157364_1004500_pt1 | contig 13948 bp, 6 predicted proteins | sample AttsexASBM2_FD_111476 | JGI IMG/M metagenome (GOLD analysis project Ga0157364, IMG submission 111476) | Fungus gardens microbial communities from leaf cutter ant in Ribeirão Preto, State of São Paulo, Brazil - Atta sexdens ASBM2 | ecosystem: Host-associated > Fungi > Mycelium > Unclassified ... | reverse complement strand
GCGCGCGCGCGCGCACGTACACAACCTTCGTGCAAGTTGGCGTTCTGCAAGCATGTTTTGCCGTATTTATACGCAGTATACAATATACACATTCCATTTGTTAGTAAGCGCCAGAGAAGACAGGGTCTTTCCGCAGCGAGGATTCGAATTGAAACCGATCGATCGTCGCCGAGATACGAATCCGAGGGCCCCGTCTATTATCTACGAACCTCGCCATTTGTCACAGTATAAGCCAAGAGATGGAGGCCGGATTCCGGCTGTTCGCTTTCGCAAGATTTCTACGTGCAAGAGAAACTTGCAAGTCCGCATCTACCAGATTATCCAGAGAATTTCGGTCTCCGCTCGGATCTCCGTGACTGAGCGAATATTTAGGAGATGCAGCGTATCCGATTAATAGGACCGTCATTACACTAATATGCTTCGTACAATGCGAAATTTGAGTCTCAATTTTGCTATAATCATCTCGACTCCAACATAAACCAACGAAGTAGATTAATATGATAGGAGCCTAATTGGAAAGTCATTACGTCATTATATGAATGTAAGGTCAATGTGTTCGTGCACTGAAAAAAAATATAGTCAATTTTAATAAATATTTACTGCCAATTAAATATTTATTAAATATAAAGATATATTTATTTGATACAAGAAATGTTAATTTGATTTAACAGTCTTTTTTTTTATTGAACAAAAAGTTCGTGGCGTTTTTCCCATTAGATGGCATTAAAAAAACGCCACGAACTTTTTCCCATACCAAATATTTACTTACTGTAAGTAAATGTTTAATTGACAGAACTAAATATTTATTAAAATTAACTATATTTTTTTCTCAGTATGATAATGAAACTTTCTACAGAATGTTTTTCTAGTTAAGTACATTCATGTTGCTTGTGGAAGTGAATTTATATATTTATAACACTATAACTGCTGATAGCGCTATTTTGTCTTCACTCATGATTGCAATTTTTTCTTTTTTAAATTATATGATAGATACAATATATTGTATGATAGATACAATATAAAATATTGAAAGTATTATTTATTATATTTACTTACTCGTTTATTACAATAATGATTCAAAAACAAAATTTTCCAGAAAATAAATTTCAATACTTTGAATCAAATTTTTCTAATATTAATTTTGAAGTGCAATTTAATAATTGATTTTAAAAAAAAAGGTACGCTCTTTTATCTTTATCTTTTCGTGTTTTTTCTGCAAGCAACTAAAAATTGACGATTTTTTAATTATGTCGTGATTAATGGTTTCAAAAACGGTTTTTGAAAAGCCACAGCCGTGTCGAAAGTTTACGAGGCAAGCTCTACAGTTCGTCAGGTACAGAAGTACATCCGCAGTTTTCTGATGCGTCGTGACATTTCAAGATCGTTACGATTTCAGGACATTTTTCATGACTCCCGGGATTATGGACGTCGCACGGAACAAGAAACTGTGCAAGAAAATGCGATAAGCTCGCCGATTCCGAGCTGCGGCACGTCCTGGTTGCACCAGTGGTTGTAACCCGTTCCGGATTAGCTCGATCCATATTACCTATATATGTATGTACCTATATATGTGTGCACCAATGAGCCCAGGAAAGACGATGAGCGTGGATCTGGCACTGGGAACCAGAACGAAAAGGAACACGATCGCTCCAATTTCTACGATGTGACTCCTTGCGATCGATCCTGTCCAGCTGCGTACACCACGATGGGTCACTAAGCGTTCAATTAACAAGATCCTTTCGGTAGATCCGCTGGATTTCTCACGTTTGCACGTCTCCGCCCTTTCTCGCTTCTGCAGGAAACGCGTTCACGACGTGGCGATCCATTTACATTGTCAATACCAGAACGGGACATTTTGAGAGTAGTGTGGCTGCTGCTTTCCAAAAACCAAGGTGAACTAGCATTATTTCCTTTCAAAAGTAGTGCAATTATCGAAATTAATGATACGATTCGATATACGAAGGAAATAATTCGTTAATTCTTACGCAGACAATTTAGATGTAAATATTATTATCTCTGACAGAAAAGCATTTGGTATTTGTAGCTATAATTGCATGGTAAAATAATTGTGATTAGAAGCCGCATTTTATAGTTACCGATAATATTAGTAATGTAATTATTATTTTTACTGTTTTATATAAATACTAAAAATATAGTTTGTATTGAAAATTACTATAAATATTTATAATTATTATTACTAATATAATTGTAATAATTATAGAAATGGAGTTCCTAATCATAATTATTCCTTCATCGGCAACCATTTAAAAATATCATTGACATTTTAATTGTAAATTTTGATAGGGAAATTTAAATCTGTAAAGAAATAAATAAAATACAATCCGACTTCTGTAATGGTAAAAACTGATGAAAGCTTTGACAAATATACCAACATTTTTCAAGATTTGTGTACAATCTAAAACAATAAAAAATTTACTTTGATTCTCGATAACTCTATTGTTTAAGAAAGAGTTAAAATTCATTTTTCCAACGGAGGATTATTTATAGTTATTATTACAATGGTCACAAATATGAATAACTTTACTTCAATAAATGTGTAAATAAGAGTTTTATTATTTTTCATTTTGTTCATCAGAATTTTTATGATTCGCCACAAATATTCAGACTTTTGTCTAAAAAATAATTATGTCAGAAAAACAATAATTATTCTCAATAACTAATCTGATTCTAATTTTAAATTAAACCTTCTTTGTCAATGAGAAGGTTCTTTTTTAATCTAAGTCACTATATTCGTGATCTAAATCATTCATAGCGATTTGTCATTGTCAGAGAGGCCAAGTAATGAAATCACGCGCAACATCATAATACAATAGTACTGCGATAATTGCAAGTGATAAGAATGATTGATATCTGAGCGAGTACAAGGAGTAACACAGTTAACACACCCCGTATCACATCAATGAGCGCGTGTCGTAGCGTTTGGTGTTCCGCACAACTGCAGAAAGGTTTTGTAGGTTCGCAACGCTTGGTTTCAATGCCCTGATTCTAATGCTTGTTCGCACAATCGTTAATTAGAGGCCGTACGATAATTGGGCAAATCCTGGATGAATTGTCAGCGTCGAATAGACTCTACATAACGCGACCGATTACGTCAAGTTGCAAGAGCTTGAGTCTCGACCGCAGTTCCCAATTACACATGATGCTAACGATGCTTGTCTACTGTCGTAAACACGAAATATTTGACCGCATCGTTACTCTACTCACTGCATAACGTCAGACGCGCCTGCTACATTTCGCCACGAAACGAAGTACGATTAAAATTACACAGCTCCAGATATCAAACTGTAAGAGTGTATTACTAATTCATCATCGTTAACTTGAGAGAAATTTCTTAAACGCCCTTTAACATTAATGATCAATAGTTTTAACATTGTGAAGATCACAATGTCAAAAAAAATGATATTGCGTCAACTGCTTTAACCGACAGCAGTCTAATTGAAAATAGAAATTTAATTTTGTTCATTTAATAACAATATTAATGTAACAAATAACTTCTTATTAAAACAAAACATAACGTATTTATTTCACTAACATTTTTATTAAATTACCTGAGATTATTTTTTTAATTAAACTAATATACATCATTTTTTTCTATGTACAAAATCTGTGTTTTGTAAACAACGTTTCTTTCCAATAATCTCGCTTCGGAGATAATTATGTCAAAAGATTAAAGTGGACCATTTTGCGCGTACCTATTTATTTAACATTCATGTACAAAACAGCTAAGAAAGAAGGATATTAAATCTCGGCCTGAGCTAGTTTTAATCTCAGCCAGTGTCATGTAATTTGGGTCACGTCGCTATGTAATTTGCCACATGTCACAGAACGGACGGATAAAATTACATTACCATACATCTTAATATTATATGTTAATATATCATCTTTCTTGTGTCCATCTATTTTAAGACAGCAATAAGTCTATTAAAAAAACGTAAAAAAATGGGGGGACAATTTTGCTGCTTAATTCGCATCAATCAATAGTTATATATCAATAGTTAATTAAAGTTATGAGATATGATATACTAAATATCACTATCATTTCCATAAACCATTGCACATTATAATCATAAAGATAATACGCTAGTAAATACCACACAATGTGCGAGTTTCCGCCTATAATGTTGCAGTATCCTACGATGAACGCACAATATTTAGTTACTATTATAACTTACTTATTTGATAAAACTCGTTCTCGATTAATATCAAACGTTTCATTTCACTAATACAATTTTCCGCGTTCCTATTTACAACAAGCTCGAGCAATTTTCGCTTATTGTCTTGCACTTTCTCGTAGACGGGAAAGCGGTCGTGCTTAACGACCTTAGGGATGCACAAACGGACGCCGAATCCTTTCAACAATCAAACGAAAATCCTACGAACATTTTCTATCCTCAATCTTCGTCTCTTTTTCATCTCTTTTCTCTTTCTCCTATAAAACCATCGTCACGACGTGACACAGTTGTTAATGCCTTAACTTCGTTTTTTTCACAAATTACCTGGAGATATCAAGTCGCAATCTCAAGAAAATTCGGAATTACAGAAAAAGATACAGAACTACGTTTCGCAATAATTTTATCTTCCTTCCCCTTATTTTAATATTTAACGAGAGTTAACATTTATATTACAATTATGATTAGCATTATTCGATATAATTCACAATACATAATATTAATTAATCGGTATTTGCTTCGAAATTTCCTTAACTGCGGTCATTCACGAGTCTAATGCACCCCAATTAATGTATCTTTACTTAACAATTAAATGATTTTTTTCATTTTGAAAATTCGAGGAATAGGATTGTATAATTTAAAATTGTGCAAAGTTATGAAAAATATTCGTTAGAAACAATTTTTCATGATGAATGACGTAATTGAAGAATGTCCACCGAACACACGAATATTAATTAAGATTATCTCTACAAAGGCGACATCAAAATTTATAACTGACGCAGAAATCTGTAAAATCCATTTAATTTATGTAAATTAAAAGACGCTAATTAATTTCAAGGAATTAATTTTAGGAATCAAAATAAATAACTCGTATAAAAAAGAATGAGATTCTGAATATATTTTAATAAGAATAATCTGTAAATGTAATAAAAAGAAAATTGAATTGCTCGATGTTTTTGGAAGAGACTTATAATTGAATGTATTCAATAAAAACCACGTTAACTCCGGAAGGTTAATAACTTGTCATTCTCTTCTACTGCTCATTGGGGAAAATGCTTCCTTGTATAAACCAAAAATGGTTGAATTCGTAGGTAAGGTTACGAACGCCAGTGAATTTGCAAGTGTTAAATCGCGGAGACGAATTTATCGTTTTCTCGCTCTCACTGTGCCGAATCGTTCGACAATCACTGACGAACTCGGATTTACGAGATTGTTTTTACATAATTGAAACAGCTGCGTGCTCAACGAACCTTTCCTCGTTATTGTCAGAGTGACTACTCCTTTCTTTTCCCTTCTTCGCGCCGAATTACAGTAATGAATGAAAGTTGTTCTCAGAAACCATCAAAATTTTTCCAGCTTTATCGAAATTTTCCATCTCGTGCATAATATGTGGAAAAAAAGATTATTTGGAACTTTACAGAATGTTTTAAAATCAAATATTTCCTTTGTAATAGTCAATTTTTTGATATCTTCAAAATTACTTCTTTCTTTGTGAAAATTTGAAAATAAATTATTTATTATAATTCTTTAATTATTCACGTAAATTATTCTAATAATTTAAAATTTTTAGGATGTGAAATTTAGTAAAAATAAAATAAGACTTTTATGATTTTTTTAGATTTAGTACATTTCAAGATTTTTAAATTAAATGACATATTGACGTTTCGATATTGAAATAAATGCGACATTTTCTGTATATGAAGAGATATCTGGCAGCTGTATTATATTCTTCTTCTTCTATAAGGAGAAAAGCAAAAGAGGAAGACTCGAATGGAAGACTCGAGAAAGAAAAAGAAAAAGTAATACTCACATTACATCTCGGTGAAATTCGTTTCAAGACGTCCAAAATGAAACGCACTATTCGCGAATTCGTCTCTCGTGTCAAATTATTCTGCTTCACTCATTTCCCTGACGAATAGCTCAACATATCGATATTGTGTAATCAAATAAAGACGACTTTTCGGTGACGAATCCGCTTCTCCACGCTCTCAAATTCGATTTCGAGTGATGAAATCTCATCATTTCAATTCAATTATGAAATGTGTTAAGATCTTGGGTTACATTCGTTATGTATGTACATATATTCCTTCTCTATACAATTAAATCACTATACTTTTATAATCTTAATTTAAATAAAATATTACAATAAAAATATTACAATAATTTTTATGTATGTTATAATCATGTCCAAAAATTATTAAATAAAAAAGAGTCTGATAGTTGTCTGATAGATATTAAGTGAAATAATGCCAATTAGATATTCGATTAATATAATAAATAATTTTATTTTCCTATATAAATATTTAATAAGTATTACGAAACATAATAACATAACCAATTATTTATAATAGTAATACTTACTAAATATTTATAGAAAAATAAAGTTATTTTTTATTATATTAACCGAATATTATATTAACCTGAGTGACGTACATTATTTTATTCAATATTTGGTAGCTATTATCAGATTTTTTTCAGTGCACCCTAACTTATATTAGCTATTAATTGTTTTTAAAAAAAGTGATGAGTTATATTTTCTTTTAATTATTTTTTGAATTAGTTGAGATCTGTACATGTAGGTACACTTCATTGAAATTTGTTACATAATTGTGTTTATAAATGCCATACTAGTATGACATAAGTTAGTTTGAGTCAATATCATAGACAAGATCAATATTACAGGCTCCATGAAGTCTTGATATCAACTCAATAACATTTATGAATTCACTTAAAGAAAAAGATCTTTAACAAGACTTACAAATTGCGATTATAAGAGAATGGAAACAAATAACGAAATCTATTTGCAAACAACTGTAGTAAAGTTTATAAAAAAAAAAATTGCAGAAATTTTGAAACAAAAGAAAACTGTAATATTAAATTAAATTATAAATTAAATTATTGATAATTTATTAATAAAAAAAACTGTTAGCAAACTTTGTTGTGTTTATTATTTTCTATCATATTTTGTCATGAAATTATTTTATTTGTCACTTTAATCTATATATTAAGAACTGTATATAAGAAATATATTATGAAGTGTCTCGCATTTATGAAAATTATAAAGATTAATTTTGGACATGGCTGTATATATATTCAATAATTTTCGCCGTCGCATAAAAGCATTCTATTTCTATCGCACAGGCTTATATGTATTATTGAACTTGACTTTTATGATATCTATGGCGCGAATTTTCCCTCGCATGAAAATTGACGTGAATGACAAGTCGATTGACTCATAAATTAGTATCGATCATTCCACGAAACGAGGTTACAGTTTTCGTATTATTATTTGCGACATGATCCGTTGATTGATGAAAATAGGAACGTAAACGATTGGTGGCTCTGAGGCATTGAAAATGTTGGTCGTGTCGATGTGCAAAATTCCCGCAGGGTACTTCGCTCAACAACATCTATGATTCCCCAAGCAATAATCGCGCTGCTGGGTAACTCGTCGCTCATAAATGATGTTTTTTTAATTTCGCGAGCCTGTGCAGTGAGCGCGAACGCTCGCAATATCACGCTAGTCTCGCCAGTAAATCAAACGAATCGATACACTTAATGCAAGTTGTTCCACAGCATTGCATGGCTCGCCTATCGCGGGAATTGCTTTATGAGTCACCGTACGAGGCGATAACGCCGATAAATCGTAATTAATCGTTATCATCGATCCAGCGGGGCGTCTTCCGTGAGCCCTTCGTGCGCTCCTTGCATGACGCCGAGGAACGTAAATTATCCATCAAATCTAAGTGATCCACCCAACAAAGCGTCGCTTCTTGTTTTCCTCCGGAACGCTCGTCGCTCTCCCTTGACGCCCCTGTTTGATCCTGCCGTGGCAGCCTCCTCGTTTACATAAGTCTAACGGATACGTACGCGAGCGCATGTCATGGAAGTACTAGAGACTGCAAGATTTGGAGTATCACGGCCAGGTCAAAGGGAATAGGGTATGAGGCCAGGCTTCACGTAGCATCTTTCTTACTACGCATTACCTCGTGGACACACGAACTCCGCTAGTTAAGAATTATTTAACGAAAGTACACCGCACGTAGTACGCCAACGTTAGAATCAAATTCTTAAGAAATCTCTGGTATCTTGGGAGTTTAAATGTAAGCCCGATGACTCAACGAGAAACGGGACTAAAAGCAAGGGGAATACCATTAATTTTGTACAAATCCCAGCCGTCCATGAGACCCTTAAATCTAATCGTACTCCATATCCTTTTTATAGCAATATTGGCTTCGCCTGTGATGCTTAATGCATACAGGATATAGTCAATATTACTTTGATAAATTGATAATTACCCCATTTGAATGATTTATAATCATTTGTATATATGTCTTTAATCATTTCTATAGGCCATTTCTACAACCACTGCTCGTATTCAATATATCATTAATTTTACATTAAATTTGAATTAAATTTAATATCTTTTTTAGTTAAATTGTTCAATTAAATTTATAATTACCTAATTTAAATTACTTTTAACCATTTTCATATAGATCTTTAATCACTTCTATAGGTCATTTTTATAACCATTCTTTCTACTCAATATATCATTATTTTTTACATTAAATCAAATTTAAAATTCTTTTTTAAGTTAAATTATTTAACGCCATTTAAACAATCGAGTTAAATTAGTTAATTTAGTTCACAAAAATATATTAAATTTAACTCAAATTTAGTTTTATTACTAAGTGCATACGCATAATATGGACATCGTTTACTTTTAAATTAACTGCAGAAATAGATTGATTTACATTTTGACATAAAAGATTGGAGATAAAAAATAACAAGATATTATTTTTTAACTCAATGGATTGAGTTATCGTTGCTATTTTGATATCTAATAAAACAAAAGCAATATAATTTGAATTATATCAATTACATTAACAGCTTTAATTTTTGTTTCCTTCTCATTTTGAGGCAAGAAGGGAATTGATTGAGATATAATTAATATCGATAAATCAATTGTCACTTTTTAAACTGTTTTTAAACGTTTATACTCAATAAAAATATCCGATTTGAAAATATTGACGCTCATCTTGATACTCATACAATTGAATATTATTGTATTATTAACTGTATTAAACTTGTCGTGTTATTATACACTCTTTGTGTATAAAATAAGTAACTTTTTTTGTCAAAAACTGTATTAATATCTCTTATAAATATTATTTTTCAGTTTAGTATAAATAATGATTCTGCGTTTTGCAAATTCCCCATGCAAACATAATTGTGCAAACGGAACCATGTAATTGCATCGCAATAATACATTATTTACGTAGATGGAAACTACGAAGCGCCAAATTAAACACGCAAGTTCGCTCGGTGAATTATTAGTCGCGTTAAATCAATAGTGTTAGAACCTATCTCGTTGCGAAGCAGATTTGAAACGTCAGCCTTAATAAATATGCAACGTAAAATTAGTTTCGTGAAATTTAATGCGGATTTAAATTGGTTAACCTGACAGGAGAAGATGGTGGGATTTGCTCCAGTTTAAACAAATCGGAGCCGTCGTTCGAATTTCAAGTACAATACCGCACGTCGTGGTATAATGGTGTCGAAGATATACGTACGCATTTCCTACGCGAATTTCGCTTAATAACCTTGCCCTATGCGACAAATGATCGCGAAGAACGTGGTTTGCTACTCCCTGTGGAATTCGTCGCGGTACGCCATTAAATGCATACCACGCGCAAGGAACATGACATGGTCACGAGAAAAAAGCTAGTATGAGAGAGAGAGAGAGAGAGAGAGAGAGAGAGAGAGGGGGAGAAAGAGAGAGAAGGAGAGAGAGAGAGAGAGAGAGAGAGAGAGAGAGAGAGAGAGAGAGATGAATTAACCGACACATCTGTCGCCTCGGCATCTCTGTCGAGGGTGGCTTCTAGCCGACAAGACGACGAGGCCGGGCCAATCAGCGTGTAATCTGTTTAGGTTTGCCCATTTGACACGGATGACTAACCGCAGCTCGCTACCGCACAGGGCTTACCCGTCTCTCTCGGGTCTCGCGCGACAAGGAATACTTTATGAGGCCGACAGATGCGCCCGACGGATTATCTTCTAAGCATACAGAATCCGTCTCGCGCGTTTTATTAACCGCCGCGTGTAAGCGCGTGCACGCGCGAGATCGTGTTTTATGGTACGGATGATTGTGTACGGAGAACTTGAGCCCGAAGCAATCATGTACAACGTGGATTTATATGCCTTGGGTCACGGGCCTGGTTCTCCTACGTTGATGACAACGATAATACGTCCCCCGCTTTATTGTCGACCTGCTCTCCTGTGCTCGTTTTTCAACGTGTAATGTTTCTTCGAGATCTGCAATTATATCCCGACAGGTTAAGAACTATCGCCCTTTTGCCAGGAAAATTATTCAGATACTGAGATAGCGAAATTAAACATTCAAAGCTGAATATTATAAACATATCTACGTAAAAATTTAATTCTGCGATAAAAGTTTTATTTATACAATAATAAGTTAAATTAGACCGCATTGTGAATAATATAAGCAGGAAGCGCAAATACGGTCGAAACTGGAAATGTATCCCGAAGATTAAGAAGATATTTATATTATATTACTTTCCTTTTTTAGAACTATTACTATTTTTATCAGTAAAATTACTCAGATATTAGAGTAATAGAATTAAACATTTACAATTAGATGTTATGAAAATATTTAGGTACATAGAATTTTATATAGTTTTATGATAAAAAATATAGTTTTATCATTATACAATAATAAGTTAAAGCTAAAAATTAGACCGCAATATGAACAACAGAAATATGTAGCAGAAAACGTCAAATACAGAAATTAGAATGAAGATTAAAAAGAGGAACTATATTACTTTCTTTTTTTCGAATTATTTTTGTTTATAATAAAATTACTCAGATACTTAGGGTAACGAAATTAAACGTTCAAAGTTGAGTATTTACGAAAATATTTACGTAGAAATTTAGTTCTGCAAAATGTAATTTCATTATTATACATGCAATAATAAGTTAAACTTAAGATCGCAATGCGAATAACACAAATAAGTAAGAAACGTAAATACAGTCGAGGTTGGATTTTGATGCTTAATAATATTTTTTTTATAAATTTTAAATACATCTTTCAGTTAAATAAACTACGCAATTAATTTATCTGAGGATGACTTTAAAATTTATATAGAAATATTAATATTAGACATCAACAGCGTATTTGCCGTTATTTATTTACAATATTTGTGTCTATAATTATTATACCTATAAAATTGTGGATAGTGTTATTCTTTTAAAAATGTCTTACATTTAATCTATTATCAATATTGAATTTTCTTTCACATTTACGTTTCATAAAAATTCTTGTGAATGAAAAGAAGAATAGAGAAACGAAATTTAACTTATCGTTAGAAACTAATACTGTTTATTATTAGAATCTATTATTTTATATGATGCTTTTATGACACCATGTTACATAATGGATCGATAAAGAAAGTATAAGGAACTTAAGTTAGCAATCAATTACATTATGAGAACATCTTAAGATAATCATTGAACGAATTAGAAAGTTTTCGATATTAAAAAGTTGATATTAGTAAAATTGGCATTAGAAAGTTTTGCAACAAATACATACGAGCCGAGTTGAACTTCGCGCGAGTTCGAAAAGCAAACATGATTCACTGGAATTCTAATCCTCAATTTTAGGGTGCTGCCCTACGAAAAGCAACGTGATAATTTTCGCATTTTATTTGTCTGTATGGCCCGTAAGTCGGCGATAAGCCGATCGGCTTACAATGGAACCTGCACATAAGCATGCGTGCATAAATTTGCATTAATTTGGCTTCGTTGTGCGTACGTTACGTACGTTACGTAGGTACAACACAATGTAACGGGCGGAGAGAAAAATCGCCTCCGGATAATTATCATCCGCTGTGTACACGTTCTGTGCAAATGCTCTTAGTACGCTTCTCTTACTAGAGTATCCTGTTTATACTGAAACACTTCCCCAATTTATGTGCATGCGGCAGGAAATTTTGCCATATTTACTTGCGCATTTGTGGTGCCCATCGCATTTGTATCGCGCGTTATTCAGCAATCCGATGTTTATTCATTTATAACTGTCCTTCAATAATTTCGTTATTATTGTTCTCTAAACGGCAGTCGTTTAATGAAGTATTATACGTTTTTGATTGTAATAAAATCAATGTTGCTAATAGTAGGAGAGATCAGGGTCAGTTAATTATAGGGGTAAGTAGAATAATCGAGGCTATATTAAAAATAAAATACGCGAGACACGCGTAAATGTGTCTGAGCACGCAGCAGCAACTGTCGCTAAGTCTGCTGTAACATCTTGTTGCGAACACATCTATGATAGAAGTTATGCCACAATTTTTAAAAATCGTACACCTAAGTAAATATTTTTATTCTTAAAAATTTTTGTTTTAAAATCGTATATGATGATTGAGATTTGATTTCTACTTAGATAATAAGTGTAGTTCCTACTTAATAAAATCCAACAGATTTTTTTTGTTTATATGTCTTTGTTATCGTATATTATTAATGTTTTTAAAAAATGAACGGAGAGGGGATAGACTAACTACAACATAGAACTGTATGACTCATTTAGTGACGACTCTTATAGTACTTACTCAAAATTTTATTCCTTTAAAGAATGTGGTATTCCTCAGTAAATGTTATAAGTTTATTTCCCTCATGTCCAATCTCGAAAACTAAGCTCATTCGACGTGTTTTTGTACGAAATGGACAAATTTTACAAAAGAAGCATTGTGCCCTGCGAAGCGAATGTTTGTATTTAAAATATATTTTTATAAAAATTTTATTAATATGTAGCCAAAAATGTAGCTTAAAATACATTAATTTTTATTTTAATAATTTTAGTCGAATTACCCTGGTCCAGAGGCTAGTTGAATCAGATGGAATGACATTAGAAAAATGTATTTTTTTTCATATTAGTTATCAGTTTCCTCTTATTGTTAAAATATTATTAGGTATTCAAATGTATGTAGTAACTGGTATAGAATTCATTTTTTCGAGTCTCTTAAGTCTCTTAATTTTGTCTGTAAAAATTCGAAAATAACTCTATTAGCCTCGGTCTCCTCTAGTTTTTGAATGTTCATGCGAGGCATGAAAATTCGTATTATTAACGCGTCTGTGAAATTGTAGTTTTAATTACTCTTGAAGATTTTCTCGAAGAACAACTTGGTTCGTTTCTCTGCAGTCTTTCTTACTTCGGAAAATCATAAAATATGTATTATGATAATCTTTTCCAGAATTTAATTTAGAGAGAGAGTAGAATTTTTATTCTATCTTTAATCCTACTTTAATTTTAATCCAATGATATTCCATAATTCCGGTACGCTGTAATTTTAACAGATTAAAAATAAATTATCGAAACTTCATTATATTGTAAATGGTTTGCTTGTACATTAACATAAAATTGTATTACAAACAAAACTTTTAAAGTTAAAGTTGATTGTTATGACTCATTTAAATTTGACAGATGAAATAATTCTCTCCAACAAAAGCTTGTCAAATATTCTTTCTTGCTACATCAAACATTAAACAAGAAATTATACTGTGCTTTAGGATAACTTTGATATATACGCCTCAAAAATTTAATTTATTAAGTATTATTTATTATGTTTAAAGTAAACGAACTATATCAGTAAAAACTTTGTACTGTCTACTATTATGAAAAAAATATTAGAAATCTGAAATATTTATATTTCGTATTAAAAAACTTGAATTTTTTTAAACCTTGC
>Ga0157364_1004499_pt1 | contig 13949 bp, 7 predicted proteins | sample AttsexASBM2_FD_111476 | JGI IMG/M metagenome (GOLD analysis project Ga0157364, IMG submission 111476) | Fungus gardens microbial communities from leaf cutter ant in Ribeirão Preto, State of São Paulo, Brazil - Atta sexdens ASBM2 | ecosystem: Host-associated > Fungi > Mycelium > Unclassified ... | reverse complement strand
TTGCTGAAGGAAGTCCCAGAGCAGTCTTCCGTCTAAACAAAATGACGGAAATTGTGCTACAAATTGTCATAATAATAATTATGAGAAGGTTAAAATAACGGTACACAACACACACACACACACTCTCTCTCTTTCTCTCTCTCTCTCTCTCTCTCTCTCTCTCTCTTCTTTTATATTTAAAATATTCTATGCTGCATATGCAAGTGACATTAAAAGAAAGATTATGGTATTTCTTAATTATTTCTGCCAATAGATTTAAAAATCGCGGGCAATAACAAATACTAACTGGTGTTGGGTTCCGACGAATCGTTAGGGAAGAACTCTCTCGTGATCGATCGAAAAGTACCGGGTGTCAGCGGCATCAACTGATGCGGTAACGTTGGGCTCGGTTGGTCCTTGACGCTCACCTCACTGAGCCTCTGTGCCGTCAAAGCGGTCGGTGTAGCTGGTGGACTGCTATTGCCGCTTGACACCTGGTGAGTGTTGTCTTCGTCCGAATCGCTCTTATAGACTTGGGTTTGATTCGCGTCGGTCGCGTGACTGGGTGAACCAGACTGACTGTCGACAGACGGTGCTGGCGATAGTGTCACTGAGTTGGCCGACATTAACGAGGCGAGATTCGAGGCGTATGGTGGGGTCTCTGTCCATGGTGTAGGCGGATGTGAATGTGGACTCAGCGGATATGTGGACGGTCTGGTCGGTGTCACTGGACTGTTGGGTAGGCATCTCTGTAGCTGACTGTAATCACGCACCAGCATTGTCAGTACGTTGTGCAGCACGTCGCCAGCGCTTGGACACCTCTCGCCCATATCGGCCTTAGTCAGCAAGCACAGAGCCTTGCCGTTCATCTGGAACACGTCCATGTCGAACGGTGGCAGGTCAAATTCCCGTTCGGCCCACCGCAGGAACGCTGCTACGTCCTCCCTCGACCACAGTCTAGGGTCGGACACTGAAAGGAGAGAAGATGCCATTGGTTGTATTCGTGGTGACCTTTGTAACCACTATGCGGTTTAACATCGTCTATACGCCTTCATAATTAATTCACTGATTTCTATTTCCTTTAATGAAGTTAACAGCAACGTATTAATATTAATATGAATAATACGAATTAATCGAGGAATTAATTTAAAAGAATTTTTTTGTAGTAATTAAAACGCAATAAAGAAAATCTTCTTCGGCTTCGTTTTTATTCGAGTAAACTTTGTACAAAAATTTTACGAGACTGGAAATTAAACGGATAGTAAAACTTTAATTTTGTAAACTTGTGAAGGGATTATTTTTAACTTTTTTATGATACTTACCTAAATTCGTTGGTAGATGAGTTTTAAAATCCAAGAGGGAACTGGGCGGTGGATGCGTTGTAGGCGGGAAACCCATCGAGGCCCCATATTGGGCCCTCCAGAGTGTCCAGTCCGGACATAAAGGCAAAGATATACTCGAAGGCAGCCGAGGTTCCATTCCGGCCATTCCGCCAGCGGCGGAAACCGGCGGTAGCTGCGATATCTGAATTGGTGGCAGCAATTTCATAACACGCCCTCAGATCTACTAATTGCTTCTGTAACAGAAGAAATAAATAAAATTTATATTAACATGTCTGACTTTTAAAAATCCTGTGATTTCATTTTGTAATTAAACTCGATTATGCATACGGAAAGAAGAGTTTTGCTGAAGTATCTAAAAATTTAACTATACGTAGATACAGATCTAAAAATAATTTTGCTAGACTATTAAAATAATTATATAGGACACTTAAAATAATTGCTAGACTATTAAAATTTTTTGCAACATTACTCATTCTGAATGTCCTTCATAATTATTTTAATAGTCCAAAATTATTTTCAGATCCAGCTAAAATTTTAGACACCCCAAAATTGTTTTTTTCTCTGCATATACAAATTTAATATAAATCGATTTGCATAATCTTTAATCTTGCAAATATTTTATTATTGTACAAAATAAATGCACCTTTACAATTTAATAATTAATTGACAATAGAGTATCGTTCTTCCTTCGGACATTATGTCTTCATTAAATCAACTAGATGCAACAGTATCGTTCGATCTATTTAGCGAGCGCGTAACACGAAACGACGTCATTTCGACGCTACAGGCGCACGAAAGTGATCTCTATATTTATTTACGACCATGGAGACGCAACACTGTGTGACGTAAAGTGCAATCTTCCGTATCTATACCGTCGAAAATCGATCCCTCTGATATATAGCGCTTTACCTCGTCTAACGATCGGTTCGTCGATGTAGAACGATGGAAGATAATAATGCCAGATTACAGTTACACGTCAGTTTCTTACAATGTGGACGTGGAACAAGCAAGATGATTCAAGAAGGAGAGAACAAGGAGACGAGACAAAAAGAGAATGGAAGAGAAGCGTCGCGACGGCGACGTTTTGAGGCGTCGTCGTTCTCAATTTCCTGATCAGCAACCGGTTCGCAGACGTTCGACTATTAGCATAGAATGTGGGGGCATAAGAATGAAAGCCGGCAGGAAACATGGATTTACATAACGTATTTCCATCGACGTCGACGAAGCTATTTCCGTTCTCGACGTCGGCTCGCGGAGACCCGAGATCGCCTAAGCGAAACTTCTTATAACCAACATGGAGATTCACTTTTGGACTTGTAACTTATGCTGTTCATTTCGAAATTTTTCCACTTAATTGTTTCCAGAATCATTTAATTGCCATTGTTTATAACATATATCGGAACTAGAACTTGTTTCATACATTGAGAAATATTTCTGTTTAAAAAGTGAACGAACCAGAAGAATCTATTATTCTAATCATATTAATCAAAATTCTGATTATCTCAACAAAAATTATAATAGACTCAATTAGAAATTTTTGATTCGTCCATTTTCAGAATTCCAATTAATGCAACCAGATTCTTTTTTCAGATAATTTTAAGTAAGAATAGTCTTTGACTTAAGAGGATTTGCCATTAAAAAGAGTCAGTTTGTAAAGTTTATATCAATTTTTAATAAGATAAGAGTTCTTGTGGTCCAGAATAGCATACAGAAACTCTCGCAATAATATTATGTTAGAATGTAAACAAAAAGAATCTAATTAGGAAGGATAAAGTAATGTAGCTTCTTCATCGATAATGAGGCTATTTGCATGATAATCGTATGTTTATAATCCATGTACTCGATCCATACACTCGATTAGATATAATTATTAACGTACTGGTGCGCAATTGCGCTTAATGTTGCGATATGTTATAGCAGCTACTTACACTTTAACTGGTGACATTGTAACACGAAAAAATCGCGGTTATTATCTGATTTAATATGTCTCATAACAAGTGGACTTATGATAGGAAAAAGCTTATTGACGTCACCGTATGTTCGATATTATCGAGGCTATATAAAATTGAACGTAACAACTATTGTAATATAATACTATTGTAACATTCTATATATATTTAATATTATCGCTATTGAAGATTTCGGAACAATAAGCAAGTCTATTCTGTGTCTCAGAAAAAAGAAATAATATACTTACATAGAAGCACAATACTTTCATTTTATTTTATCTTTTCTATTTTTTTTTTAATTACTGCATATTTATATTATGTTGATTATTGCTGTAAATGGAAATGAATACAAGTAAAAATTCATTTTAAATTTAAAAAAGAAAACCGGTCTGCCATCATCTTTTTGTCCAAGATTTGGTGATCGATGGGTTCCAGAATATTTTCAGCGAAAAAACTCTTCTTTACATGACACTTCGAAAAATGATCGGAGGAAGTTCTTGGCGGCACAATTGCGGCGCGATGCTCGCTCGAGAAGAGAACAAGAGAGAGAGAGAGAAAAAGAGAGGATTGCCCTGAGGGAAGAAGGTAGGAACCTCGGCATGCGAAGGTCGATGTGCCGTTGTCTCGCACCAGGAAATCCTGGTCGTCTCTTCGGTCTTCCCCTCTTCATTCCTTTAAATACCGCGAGTAAGCGAACGGCCTTATACTCAGGTGCTCCTTTCGGTCGGTGATTTTTTGCGACGCGGTTAATTAAAGCGGCTACTTGAAGCGACGTCGAGGGATGAATTTAAGGATAATCTTTGCATCGCACCTGTTTCGAGACATAATTGCTTATGCACGCTTCTTGATGGCTATCACTCCGAATTACACAAGATGAAAGATCTACAAATATGAGAATCTTTGATGGTCATCAAAAATTGAACATCTTAGGTGATAAAATTTCAAAATATAGATATATCTTTGATGTTATCGCAGCTTTAAGATTGTCACATCCTAAATTTCTCATTTCTAAAATAATTTTTTCTTGATTTTCAGATAAAAAATTTCATGATTTTTCCTGATGTATTCAATAATATATTGATTTTTTTGTATCCTTATTGTTCCTGATTTAGGAATCACCAAATATTTTTTGAGAGATTTTAACAATTTAACATAGAAATGTAAATTATTATTAATGTTGTTGATATTGCTTGCATTTAATTATTAGTAGTATATAACTTTTGATATAATGTAATTCTTGATTTTAGAAAATTGTACAAAATTCTATGACTTTTCTCTGACAATTCTCGGACCATTTTCAATTTCCTTGACATTTCTTAGATTTCCAGTTTTGCGGTGGCAACCGCAATAAATTTTGACCGAGACAATTTTAGCATATTGGAATGCATTCTCGAGAGATGGAAGAAGCGATAATTGCGCGAAGAAGGTAACAAGAAAACACCGGATTCTGCGGTTCCGTTTGCGTGTTTCTCTTGCGAACATTCTTTTTTTTTTTTTTTGGTGATGAAAGAAAGGAGAACTGCGATCACTTTGTGAATTGCAGCGGAAGCGTCAGTAAAAAATTGTAACCGCGACGCCACTCGAGACTTCCGGTACGCGAGCGAAGGACGGAGAACACACCGGAAGCGCGTTCGATCGCGACGAGGTAACATTGACATTTCCGCGTTGCCTATTTCTTCGCGCCACGTCACGGTGTGTTTGCGTAATATATGTTTAATATATGTTTCTTGAAAATCCCTGAGGACTTTTGAAGAAACTCCTTTTCTTCATTTTCAACATGAATCTCTGTAATTATTCTTTTATGAATTTTAATGTAATTTTAGATACATTTACATGACATAACTATGCATATATGTATATATATATAATATATATATATTTATACTTTAGATAAGAAATAAAAAATAAATATTAAGTCGCACAACGCTATTTAAATATAAAGATGTTTAATATCTTATAGCTTCCTAATATTTTTAAAATATTAGGAATTTAACACAAAAGATTTTTCTATTATTATGTCTATAGAATTTGAGAAATAAAAGCGTGCATTATCGATAAAAATATATTTTGGGTATATTTAATTCATTTTTTCAATATTTCACAGTTTTTAAAAGATTCTTATAAGATATTTATTACACGGAGAGAATTTTTTTTTAGTATACCTTGAAAATATGATAGTTGTGGCACAATACAATATTTTAAAGGTTTTTACTATGCACTTCAGTAAAATTGATCACACTTATTTTATACTTTATTGTTTTTATTAATGAATGAGAGAAAGAGAATTTTAAAATTAAAATTCCTTGAAATACAATGTTGACGACTGTCATATTTTCAGAGTAAATTCTAAGAAAAAATTCTCTCCGTGTAGCATTAAAATTATTAAATTGCTTATCAATTTAATATGTGATATTACTACTTTAGTTCTGTTTGTGATTGCGTTTCAAGACTGAAAGAAGATTTCGGCGCGTAATTTGTAGAATTGGATGTAGGTATATATAAATTCACATTGAAATACTTTAGCAGATCCGCATTAAGATTCGCTTTGTACCGAAAATAGGATTATTCTCTTAATTGATTTATTCTCGTCTGTCTATTTGATTATAATTGTTTTTTTTCAGTCTTATACTCTGTTCTTTCCTCTCTCTCTCTCTCTCTCTCTCTCTCTCTCTTTTATGCCGACATTTTCTTTCTTCTTTTCTCAATTCAATAGAGTTCTTGTCACGTGGAGGACCTGCAGTGACCTTGATTATATCGTCTTGTTTACAATCGATCCTACAACTTAACGACCGGATTTCCCGACGCGAAAAAGCTCTTGACTGATCATCGTCGCAAATGTGTTTACGTTGTCGCGTGTCGAATAGCTCAAAAGTCTTTACGTAGAAGTGACTGTGATAATCGTATAGATAGTGCAGCACAGATAGTAGTAACTGTCATTCGCCATCACGTATCGTGACAGCTACGTGTCTTATGTTGACATGTAATAAATATTACCGGAAGTGAACCTCTTAACACTCGGTATCGCGGAAGGCGTGAATCAGCCACGTAAATGATTATAAATGAGCAGATTAAGATAATAAAAGATTCTTGTAAATGTCGTAAAGCATGGCGTTACCAAAGTGTGCATCTCGCTAATTATGCTAACATTAACGTTTTGTTCCTAGTATGAAGATAAAAACACTAAAGTAACATATGCATTCGATAATAATAATATTCACGATTCATCTCCCACATCTTTGAATCAGCAATCGTTTTTTTTCCCCGCTACGATGATTGTATTTAAATCGAATCGATGGCCCGCGAGTTGAAATGCATGAGGTGACACCATGTGCTCTTCATGTGAAACGCCACAATCTGCGGACATCGCGGGTGGTTCGTCGACGAAAAACACGTTCGGAGCGATAAAACGTTTTCTCTTCCCCGGGCGACAATTTAATCCCCGTCAGTCAAACACGACGGGACCGTAATCGGTCAGGCGCGGCTGGTCGGTAAAGGATCTATGATTAGACCTCGTCATATCCACTGATGTCCACTTTGTCGCCTTGGTCTTGCTGTCCTGTTAGGACGTTGTTACATTGCCACTCGTCGTCGTCGTCGTAGTCGTTGTCTTTCTTCGTCGATCGTCGCGGTCCCCTTAATGTCAGAGGTTCGTTATGCTTTATTCATTTCGGTTCGCTGGCACGTACATACAAACGACGGGTTACGTAACCCGCGCATGAGGAAACATGTGCGATTTGTTAAGATTAACACGCACACACACATGCACACACGCACGACACGCATACGTTTGCTCGCGATATCGTCCGACTCATAGACTATTGTTGCGCGATCCAAAACGAGTTCTCTGGCGACGATTTACTTCGATGCATACACTCCTATGTAATACGAAATCTTGGGCTACGTGCACCAACAGGTGATAAAATCGTACGAATATAGTCGACTATATAAAAAATAATTCAAACGTAAGGTAACGCATTTATATATTGATAAAGTCGTAACAAATAATACATTACAATAATACATTTACTGAAGCATAAACATTTGATATTATATTATTTCTGGTAAAAATTGCATGGTAGAATAGTTATGATTAGGAGTTCCATTTTTATGGTATTATATTATTATAATGTCAGTATTAATAAACATATACATGTATAATTCTCTTAAACATATATAAAAAAGTTATACTACTATAAATTATGATAATTTCGAATATTAATATAATAAAATATCAAGATATAAATAGTACATAAATATTTTTTGTTCAAGTAAATGCAATCGCAATTATAATGATGTAATTATTTCTTAAATTCACTATATTTATGTGATAATAATAACTAAAAAATGTTAAGAAAAAATTAAAAATTTGTTAAGTAATGTGTGTGACTATTATTTGCGAGATTAAAATAACATGAGTTGTCTTAAAAATGACTATAAATTATATCATTAAATTGTGGTAATTATGGTAATCACAGGTATTTTTTCTTTCAGCGTGTTGTATACGATCAATTCCTAATAATTAATTAATTTAATTTACAAGATTTTTATCAAAAATATATCTATCGATAGATATACCGATGCATGTATTCCTATCAGGTATATTTTATATTCTCGTGGTAAAATAATCACAATTTCTCACGATGAATAAAAACCCACGATAAAAATCATAAAGAAGAAAAATATTAATAGACCAATTATAATGTTCAAGGACCTAATACAATAATGAATATGAGAGGCAATGAGAGGCGTCTTTAATAATATCGACTAAGAACGATGATCTCGCAAGAAATTACAGTCCGAACGGTGTAAAAACTTAGCTCTGACGTCGGTGTCTCCTCGGGTGGAGAAGGAAGTAGGTAAGTACCAACCATCCGCAGATGTATGCACGCACACGCACGCAGAAGAGCGCATGTACGCATAGACGGATGCGCTACGACGGATGAAACGCACACAGACGATTTCGCAACATCGGGAAAGGCAAAAAGTCGCCGCTGTGCGTCAATAAGGCGAAGGCAAGTTTCGACTTATTCGTCATATCGCGCAAAATAATTGTGCGATCATAACGATTAATGTGTATTAATAATACGATACCGGTGTGATAATGATCGCTCTCGTCGATTACGCGCTGATCATTCATTAGAGCAGATCGACCGGTCTGTCGATATAATTAAGCGTGAACGGCGCCAACACACGTCCGTGTGTCACGCTTCCAGCGCGGCATAATAGTCGCCCGTAAGAACCGTTCGGTCTAAAACGGTTATTCGGAAAGCGAGTCTAATCACGAGCGATAGTTATCGTAGTCCCTGAGGAATTAAATGATAAAAAATAATTCTACAAATGCTATCTCGACGCCGTTGATGGGTAACAGTGCGACGAATGAGTCATACAAGAAATTAAGAATCATGTTATTGACGCAATATCGTCGATATTTAAAACAACGATGCGGTTTTTAGTATCAGGAACGATCTTATTTTCCTAATTATATATTTTCGTGCAATTCTGTTAATTATTTTATTTTGTTTCATAAAATGATCGCGTGCCGCGATGGAATCTGGGAAAAATATCGCGTGGCACAGTGGTACCTATTCACTGTTCACCAATTAAGTATTGAGTAAAAGTAACGGGTATCGATGCACGCTTGAGGCGACGGTGGATGACGTGGTCCATATGTGTGTGTGTGTGTGTGTGTGTGTGTGTGTGTGTGTGTGTGTGTTTGCGCGCGCGTTTGTGACCTCGTGTGAGTGCATGTTTGAAAAGACAACCAGGAAAAGGTACGTACAAGGAGGTACGAGGAATCGGTTCGCGCGCAGAAGGAGGAAAAGGAAGGTCCTTGCGCGTTCGAACCAGGATTTAAGATTTATCATGTGTAACATTCAAGAACGCGAAGGAGAGCCTTATCTCTTCTCTCTCTCTCTCTCTCTCTCTCTCTCTCTCTCTATCGGACACCCGCTTCGCGTTTCTTCCTCCTCGCTCCATACCCTTCCGGGTTCCTTCACTTCCTGTTTCTCTTTCTCTCTCGATTCTCTGGCTTGCCAACTTGCATGCAAGCACGCACGTGGACGCTTTATCGGTCCCTGTCTTTGTCCGATGTCGAGGCGTATTACCGCGCGCGCGAATGATTAATGTGGCAATATATGCTAATGGGAGATATATAAACCGATGCGGTAATTAGCGGACATTGTAATGGCGATAACGATTTTTAATGGTTCTCGCACATCCGAGATCTATTTTCGCCTCTTACTACGTTTATCTTTGTTTTTTTACATCATTAGGAAAAATGTTTTGTTCTAAACAAAACTAAAATTTTGTTGTAATATTTGATTGAAACATATTATCGCTTACAAAGCAGAGAAATTATTTCGCAAAATCAACTAAATTTTTTGTTCCGTAAACCAAATATTTGGTTGCTATTAAAAATGCCTCACCTAAACAGTTTTGTTAAAGGCACTAAATTTTTTTCCTAGTGTACGGAAAAAAAAAACAATTTTGCTGAAGTATTTAAAAATTTAGCTAGATACAGATCTGAAAATAATTTTGTTGGATTGTTAAAATAATTACGTAAGAATTTTGAGTATGATGAGTAAGAATACAAAAAGTTTTGACATTCTGTAGCAACTAGTTGGAATCTCCGACGTAATTATTTTGATAATCCAACAAAATTATTTTTAAATCTATATTTAAAAAAAAAATTTTTTAGATATTTTAGCAAAATTCCTTTCATTGTAACGTGTTATTTATTTCTTAAAAAAACAGGTATTCTCGTCCTGAGATTATTTTATATTCATTTTTTTCATTCTCGATATTTCTTCGCAAGTCATCGGTTATTCGCTTCGCTTAAAGTCCGCAATTTTATTGTCAATTTTATGCCGCACTTTAAACCTTTACGGGTGATTTATACATACTAGATATGCCGGTTAGATATTGTTGTAATACAGGATTTCAAATGTCAACGTTCATTGTTTACTGTGACAATCGATCCGTCACTTGCATTGGATGTTACTTTGGCGATAAAACAGTGCTGCTGATAATACAGCTTCCAGCATCACTCCGATTTTATTTGAAATATCTATAGACAGATTTATAAAATAAATTTATATAGATAACGTCAATAAACTTCAAAAATAATATCCAACAGGTTAAATAATATTTGTATGTTGATTTTAAGCTATCTTCAAATGAGATAAAGGAAATATCACAATATTAAAAAATGATATATATATAATGATATATATATAAAATGATATATAAATGATATATATATAAAATGATATATATATAATGCGGGAGAAAATAAAATCGTGATTTTCATTTCTGCGTGACTTTCATTTATTCGCGAAGGTTAGCGAATTAAGGACTCTTTGCGGAAAGTGGTAGTTTCTGCGAAGTCCGAATATTGTCGCAGGCATGATTACAGAGATAAGCCGCAATAAGGAAATGCATGACGCGTTGACCCGCCTCTTAACGCCACTCATATACGGAAGAAAATAATATTTTTCTTCTTTGTACAGTCATATAGACAGAGAAAAATATTTGATACAAATAACTATTTACAAATAACTATTTTGTTGACATATGATTAACAAAACTTTCTGAATTTTTCATTTAAAAATTGTATAATCAAAATTTGATTATTCTAATCTTTTTTATTAAAACAACACGATTTTTTAATAAAAAAATAAGAAAGTTTTTGTCACATATAAATAAAATAAATGTTACACCAAAACATTTCTTAGTGTAGATAATCGAGTAATCTTATCACATCCGTATCTTCTATTTGTAAGTGTAAGAAATCTGATTGACTACGGCAATTTAAACGTTAAGAATGTGTTCTAAATAACTGAAGTAACTGTAGCTCTCGATATAATAAAGTACATTATAAGTACTTGGAATTAATATTAACGAATTACTACTGGTAATTGTAAATACACATATAGAAAAATATCATTCTATTGCTAAGAAAAATAAACTACTCAACTTTCTTTCTTAGTCACTATTATCTTTAACAATGAATATCTTCTTAATGATATATTTATTACAAATTTTAGAAAGTACTCATTAAATACGTACTGAACAAGAATTAATTTTCTTTTGAAAAATATTATAAAATTAATCGAAGAAGCGACTTTATATAATAAGTAAACCAAATTTGTTTTTTTAATTTCATAATCTTGATTGAAGTAATTATAAACTTAAATATTACAGAATTCAGAATATATTTATATATTTTGAATAAATTTGATGCTTGTGATGATCTTACGATAGATTTGCAGATATATGAACTTTTAAAAAATTTAAACAATTATTTGTGTATACAATATACTATATTTGTGTATACAATATAACTAAATAAAATATATAACTATATTTTATTTGTATGTATACTATACATTATTTGTGTATACAATATATTTTTTTTGTGTCCAGCATCTAAAATATCAGTTGCTGGCAAATATCTGTTCGCTTCGGATTTTGGTCTCTGTTTTTGGAGAAACGAAGATTATTGCATACGAAGTGTTCGTGTTTACAAAAAATAAATTCATTAACGCTAAATAAAAATGCGCATTGGTATTTTACGTTATCTTCGTCGTTGATCTTTGCGCACCACCGGCGATGACGATCGACGGTCACGCGGCCGCGCCGCGAGTTACGCGCTGGCCGCGTAATCGTACATTACGCGTGTTGCACGCGTAAACACGGATCCGGGTGCTCCGTAAGCTGGCTTCCGAGCGATACCGAGATCGACCGGAGAAAGTCGAGCAGTCGAGAGAAGTGCAACGGAACGAATACGCGGTAGCAACCGAACGCACGACGACGTTCTCCTCTCCTCCTTCCTTCTTCTTCGTTCTCGTTTGCCCTCCCTTCGCTTTTGTTACAACGGGACGCTCCGTAAATATCCGTCTGCACTTCTCATGCGAACATATCGCACTGTACGAGCGTTAAGTAAGTCTTGTAAGGATAAAAGAATCTAAGCTAGAAACATTGAAATTACGCTGCACGACAGTTAGAAAATAGTTGAGATAACTTCCGTTTAGTAGGTAATGTTTGTATAGAAAGATATATACTCTCTTCCAGAAGAGTTGAAAAAAACTGATTAAGTATTTAAAATGTTAAAACGTTATTTATGATTCTAATATTTTAATAAATTAAATATGTTTAATATTTGCCAATAACTACTATGTTTGTTACCATTTTTTACTCATAGAAATGCATCTGCAAAGATTGTCCATCTAAATGAAAATGATTTTTCAGTTTTCTGACGACAATCAATTTATTAAAGATTAGATACATTATGTCTCATTTCATCAATAAAATTTATTTGCAAGATTAATTTGCAAATCTGATTTAATCACTGGAACAAAAAAGGCTAGATTTGCGTATATTGCAACGTATATTGCAACTTACATTCAACGATAAGAATTAAAAAATTGCATTGAAAGAGCAATGAAAATAAGGCGCGTTAAGTATGAAAAAAAACGAACCTCAAACTTTTGTCAGGTGGTTAGAAAATCCTCCCTCTAATAACTTGTTCTTGCTGGAAACTTAGTTCACCAACTTGCTCGTGAATCTGCGAGAATGTGAAGCGTCGAGCTTGCGATGATTGAGAATACTCGAGTTCACCGACCAGTCCAAGGTCGCGTGGAAAAAGACACGGAAGACACTCATACGATTTTTCAATCACGAGCACTATCAACTTCCACTTTCGGAACTTTTTAACTAACGAACCGGTGAACCAGTCGCGCGACGTCAACCTCACACTCTCTCTTTCCTCCGCACAATTTTCATTCCACAGTCGGACGCAGTTAAGGTCGCGCATGAAACAGCGATAATCAGATACGCCACGTTCTTTATCTAATCAGAAATCCAAATAATTTCCCATTTACTCTTCACTCGAGAAGCGGTAACATCTTTTCGGTCTTTTCCTTTCGGTAGCGATGGAACTTCTTTCATTCTCTATAACGTAGATAATATTTTTATTTTTTTATTTGTATCTTTCGTTCAGACTGATCGGGAAATTTTTTTAATTAACTGTACGTTTAGATATTGGAATAATTAAAGTACACATTCCAATAGGAAGAGATTATTTTTTAAAAACCTTAATTAGAACGTTTGAAATATTTCTCAAAGAAAATCGAGTAGGTCTGTCATATTTTCCTTTTCCTTAACTTGTCAAACGCAAACGATGTTTCTGACATCGTCAATAAAATCTGTCGGACCCTTCGCATTGCATTTCCAAGTATTTATGCGTTTGACGCACGACAAGTATCGAGATACGTGCATTATCGACGTACGCTTATCACGCGCTCGTGCTTCTCGCGTAAAACAGAAAGTGACTTAATAACGTGCGCGCGCGCATCGTCCCTCGAGGCGGAAGCGAATCTTCGCGATCATGGTCGATCCGAATCGCGAAAACCTTATCGCCGCTTCCACGTCGCACCGCGAACGTGTCGTGCCGATACGGAAAGTACGAGATAATTTCATGGATCAGAACGGAGATAGCACGTTGTTGTCGAAATCTCCGAGCGGCCGCTGATAAACCGCGAGATCTTGCGCTTCGCCGTGGAAATCGGTGAGATTGTTATTTAAATGTTGATAACGGTGAATGTTGGAATTTGAGGGAATCGTATTCGAAGAATGCAACCTTCAATTTGAATTTATTCTGACAGAAATTATAATATAT
>Ga0157364_1004498_pt1 | contig 13950 bp, 7 predicted proteins | sample AttsexASBM2_FD_111476 | JGI IMG/M metagenome (GOLD analysis project Ga0157364, IMG submission 111476) | Fungus gardens microbial communities from leaf cutter ant in Ribeirão Preto, State of São Paulo, Brazil - Atta sexdens ASBM2 | ecosystem: Host-associated > Fungi > Mycelium > Unclassified ... | reverse complement strand
GTCAATAAACAACATGTCTTCCTCTCTAATCTTAATTATATTCTAATCACTTATCTTGAAATTGCAACTAAAGTGACATGACATGTAGAGGTGCAGTATATAAGCTGAAGCCAAGATCATTCAACATTCATGTTTCACATATCATAGATAAGTTCTTACACTTGATTTGTCCTCATCTGTATAGTTCTTGACATTTTCTTCTTTCAAGTATGAACTACACTTAATAGCTAGGTATTGAATTGAAAAGGCTATTACTAGATGAAAGAATGTTAGGAAGTCATCTTTCATAACTAATGAAAAAAAAATTATTGCAGATATCACAGTATCTATTATTAGTGTGATCAAGCTTTCTACTATTATTTATCTAGTAATATGTTAAGTATGTTATATCTATAAATATCAAAGTGATAGGCAGTATACTTAGTAGTGGTACTTAGAGTTCAGTCTATTAGAATTAAACTTAAATGTTTTTTATTTCTCTTCTATTTTCTATTTTATTTTCATAATTGAAACTTAAGTGAGAGAAGTAATATGACACATGCTTCTTTCTCTCTTACCACCATCTTATATGGTAGTGTTCTTAAGAGAAGTAGCAAATACATTGAATCCTAGTACTACCAAAGAAATCATAGTCAATACAATAGTCCATAATACTTCAAACATAGATATGGACATGAATACTCCTAGGAGAAGGTCACCTTTGTCCAGTATTAACTATTCCAGAGCAGCTTCAGCATGTTTAAATACATCTTCTATCTCATACTATAAAAGGATGGAAATTCAAAGTAAAAAACTATCTTGGGATAAATAGGTAGAAATCAATGAGAGAGAGAGTTCCTCTCTTTCACACACTACTCCTAAGGTAGGAAGAAACATTATAGCCAACAAGGCTATAAAATATAGTTCTAAAAATGGGATATAATATGCTAACAATAAGATTTTAGTCCTAAATAATGCACTTACTTTACAAGGTAAGAATAAGACTAATACACATGCTCTACTCAAGGCATCAAAAATCCTTTGATCTCTTATAATGTTAACCAACTAGCTAAACTGAATACTTAGGATAGTGAAGCTTATTCCATTTATATCTTTGAAACTATGAAATTTCTTGATATTAATACTAAGAATTTATCTACTTCTCTCTTATACATGGCCAACTTCATCAGAAACAGAAGTCTAAAGAGAAACACAGAAACAAACATTCCACAACTTGGAGGTTTTGGTCAGGCCACCTAGTAGTTTATTTCTTTTATCTCTAAAAATCAAAAATATCAACATCAACAAACCTGTCAAAAGGATCAAATCTTCAAAGAAGAATAAGTAGATAGAAGTTACCAAAATCCCTCCTACAATCCCATCTAGACTGTCTAAAAAAACTTTGGAGAAGTCAAAATTTTTTAAGAAGAAAGATAACAAAACAAAAGAAATGGCTAAGCCCAAATTATTTGCTCAAGCATCAGCTTCAAAAGTTGAAGACATCTTGAAGCTTAAAGAAAACTTTTCTAATCTTTTGACTAAGAAGATTAAAAACATCTACAATTTGATCAATAGTTCTAGAAAGATAAAGCCCAGAATTAACATGACAATAAAAGATCTCTCTAGGAGGCAAATTATTGTTCCCATGAGTAATGATAACAAATCAAAGTTTATTACTATATTCAGCTTGCATATCACTAACTTAAACAGAGTACTTAAGAATATCAAGTCAGAAGTCATGGCTGACTTTGTTTGTATCAATTAACATGGTATCATTATAACAACAAATAAGGTTGCTTCACTATTGAACCTTCAGATGATTGATAACTATGTCAAAAATGTTGACAATATAAATTCTAACAATATTCCAGCTTCTTAACTCTCTAAGTCAAAATCTTATTTGAAAATAATAGATATTTCTTACTTGATGGAAAATACTAATATGCCCTTCAAATCTAATGTGGTTAAGACTATTTTAAGGAACAATTACATTTTCAATAATATATTTCTTGCTTCGAAGCCATAGATTATCAAAACATTATCTAAATCAGATATGGTGATTGTATAGCTAGACATATAGGATGTTCAAAGTGGTAGCAATGCTAAATGTTTGATCAACAGGTGCTTCAATATAGAAAGCTATATTACTACTATTCAAGATATAAATATGAACACTGGAGTCTCAGTATAAAAATTGCTGGAAGTGGGGATATATGTCAGGAATATAGTATAAAGTATATATATAGTACTAGCCAGATGTCAAAGCTAAGCTTGACATTGTGCACTTTTAGTATAACTGGTTTAGTGGCTGGTCTGTTTCTGATAACATACTATCTTCACTTGTAAAGCTTAGAGCTTAAGATGCATCAAGTACAATAGTCTGCATGAAACCAGACATCATTAACACTTTACTTGGTGCTGCAAGATAAATTTCAAGACAAACACACCTTGATTAGAAACCAAACAAGTTAAACTATGCCTGCACATCTTTAAGTATCTAAACTGCAAATGCAATCATCAAGCTGATTCTAATGTATGCCTATTCTAGAAGCATCTATTCAACAAGAAATGATACTCTAAGAAATGTCAAGAACTCTGAGAAATCAGAAAGCAGTTGACTTACTCAATTGTAAGTGGTAATTAAGCATGATTATTAAAAACATTAAGATTTTTTCACAAATGTTCAAAAGAACAGGCTTCTCACTAACATGATTTTGAAATCCAATAAGGAGTTTGATATTATCTTTATTCAAGAACTATCTTGGTCATTTATTCAATCAACCCCTAGTTTATCAAGTAAAGAAGAAGAGAGTTTAGTAAGCACTTCCAATTATCCTGACTAGATTACTTTCTCCAGATTACTCTGAAATAACTATGATTCTCCTAGAGTTATTTACTAAATCAATATTTGTCTTTCTTGCCTATATTTCTATTTATAAAAGAATATCTTTAATTACAGAGATATTTGTTGTTTTTCTTTCTTTAATAACAGCAACTTTTGCTACATGATTAACATTTATTCTGATACCAATCAAATAGCTTTAAAGTATCTCAAGGATACTGAAGCAAATATCTGCAATATTTTAGTCATAACTGGTGATTTTAAAATTAGAGACAGTAGTTGGGATCTACTATTTCCTTTTTATTTGTCTTATAATAATTTACTTAGTAATATTGCTGATTCATTGAATCTTTTATTATCAAATCCTACTATCCAAGTTTCTACTAGATATTTAGACAACACAAATGATATAAATTCTGTTATTGATCTCATGTTCCTCAGGCCAAATTCCTCAGAAATTGATAACTACACTATTTATTCTAAACTTCAATATTCATTAGATTATACTCTATTAACAGTTGATATTTTCATCATTAAAGAGTTTGTCCTAGATAAATAACACACAATTATCAAGAACAGCAAAGAGAAAGACAAGTTTATTACTAAACTCATAAATGCCATTAAGAAAATCAACACTGAATGACTAATAAATAAAGAATTTCTCAAACTTGCAGTTCAAGAATTCACAAACAAATCAGATGTCATTTGGTATAAACACTTGAAATGTATCAATATTACTAAACACTCCAAAGCTTGGTGAAATAAGAATTATTAAGCCAAACTAGCAAAGTACAGAATATTAGACAACTAGAAAATAGTCAAGAGCACTGTCAAGAAAACAAAATGTTTATTTTTTAATGACAAAATTTAAGAAATTGCATCAAAGAACTGAAGACCTTAGGAACTCATGAACTGGATCAAGAAGTAAAAACTTCCAACTATTAAAGCTTTACAGTACAATAAATAACTATGCATAGAGCTTAATAACTTATGGCAGATACTTTGTCAATCTTTCAACTCAGTGCAAAATTGACATATCAATTCTGACATTTTGAACAAAATCCTGTCTAGGTCTATATTGATATAGGCCTCTTTTTTGACTGAAGAATTCAAGAGTGCTAGAGTTATCAACATCTGGTCTAGATAGAGTATCTTGGAAATATCTCAAAGTGATTGTCAAAGATGACATGTGTTTAAACAATTTTATCAATATTCCTAACACATGTATTGTCAGATATGCAAAGCTTGGATGCTAGCTTTTTCATTTAATTTCCCTTTTCTTTTTCTTTTTTCTTTTAGTTTTCTTTATTTGGATCTAGGGTTAGGGTTAGAGTGACATGATTATCACACTGTCACACATAAGTCGCACCAGATGATATGGTCACAGTAATTGTCACAAGTCACAAGGTCACAGAGAAAGACATAGAAGATTTTGGAAGAATGATATTATACAATATATATAATATATATTGATCTTAAGGTAAACACATAGTCATTTAGGGTAGGCTAGAGAAGTAGTAGCATGGACCATTGTAGTTGAGTATATAAGGTAGACAGTTCTGTACAGAGTTTTCTATTGAGTTCTCTTGTATTAACTCTAATATAAGATTTATTTACTTATCCCACTCTAAGAACTTGAGTTTGTAATATGGTTGGGTTGAAAATTTGTGCTCTAGCTGGCCATATTTGCTCTATAATTCATCTTTATCACAGCAATACCTAACTTTGCTACTACTTTTTCTAAGCTTACTAGTCTTACTGATTACTTCTTTTAAGAGATCTATATTAAATCAGCTTTTGCTCTGATCACCTATCCTGAGACTGTCTTTACTGCTAAATATATGCTGAATGCTTTGACACATCCTCAGACCACTGATATAAATGAGACTACAAGAAGAAACTTTGTAGGCTCTTAAGCTCTATTTGTTCTTAATTCCACTTTACTAGAAAACTTGTCAATGAATAGACAACCTGATGCTAAGGCCATTTAGGCTTATTTATAGGCTCTTATGGGAATATCTGGTCTAATGTCAGACTTTACTAACTGCCAGAAAAGAGCTATATTTCAAATTCCTAGTAATCAGAACTTTGCTTTTTAGATTGCTAAGCCTAATTTCTTCTATATGAGACTTTATGAGATAATAACCTTTTTTTCTTATAAATTGGTAATTCACTAAAATCCTTGAATCAGTGTACCTAATCTATATAAACTGTGCTTAAATATGACAACACAATATCATACATTAATATAATAGTTATAATAGAGAAGTTTGTAATATCAAAGGAAATTAATATGAAAAAGCATTATGCTTTTTGTATAAGAGTAAAAAAGAAGCTTATAATAGCTTTTATGAGAATATGATTGTTGAATACTAGTGCTTCCACTCACTTTACACCATTTGAGTCTAACATGACACTAATGTCAAGAGTAAAAGTAGTGAACTCTATTTATTTCTATTTTCGTTCTTATTTTCAGTTCCTTTTCAATTTATTTTTATTTTTCTATTTTTAGAACCTAGGGTTAGGGTTAAAGTGACAATATCACATTGTCACACATCACTCACATCAGATGACACAGTCACAGGTCATGAGACATATGGAAGAATGATGTCATACAATATATGCAATATATGTTAATCTTAAGGCTACCACATGGCTGTTTAGGGTAGGGTAGAAGTAGCTAGCACAGACCAGAAGAATTCAGTATATAAGGTAGACTACCTTGTATAGAGTTCTCTATTGAGTTCTCTTGTATAAACCCTATATAAGGTTCTTTCTCTTGATTAGCTTTAAGGTCTTGAGTTTGTAACAACTAAGTTATTATGGTTGAGTTAAGATAAAACATATTATTTATAAGTGATTAGAGCACTATTCTAATTGAATATAAAATCATTGACCCTAACAAAGGGACTAGTAAAATTAGTATCTCAAAACTATGGTGAGTACTTTATATTTCTAAAATGCAGATGTGCTTTCTCTCTACTAGACAAAATATTTAGTCTAGATTGAGAGTAGAAGACAATAAAGGTAAATCTATCTTTTATAATAAGTCTGGTGATACTGTTCTATTGGCTACTGCTAATGTTTGGGACAATATCAAGATTGTAGAAACTTACATTGTCAAGTATAATGTTTCTAATCTTATGAGTATTATGATTAGATATCTAGATGTTGAAACATTATATTGTGGTTTTAGAAATACTTCTGAAAAGATTATATATGATGTTGTTGAAGATGTTGAAGATGTGAAAAAAAAACTATTTTCTAACAAAAAATATAATTACACATTTGGAAAAATGTACTAATAAGGTTTGTTTAAGTATCTTATTAAGATATTAAGATTGATTGACAGAGATATTATTGTGCTGTGTATGCTGTGTTATTCAAAATAAAAGTAGATAATTAGATTATTTGATGATGATTGCTCCTATTAGGATATTGGATTTGTATGGAAAAAGTGTAAGTATAAAGATGTAGAAGAGAGTAAGTTAATGTTGTATATATAGTGAAATACTACTATATATTCTGTAAAGAGATTGGAAGCTAAGAATAGATGAGAATAAGTAGGGATATCATACTATAACCCTAACCCTAAGTTCTAAATAATAAAATAAATAAAAATAAAAATACAAATACAAATACAAATAAGAAAAAATATTAAGAAAAACCAAGTTTACTATTTTTAACTCTAATATCCTAATTTCAAATTCTTCAAAATATTCTCCTTCTAAATGTCTGCTAGCTTTCTTTATATAAACTAAACTTATTTTTCTACTACTACTTTTTATTAGATATATTTTACATATCCTTGAATATTAGATATAGAAATCTATAAAGTTAGCAAAGGTCCAGTGAGAATGTCTAAGATAAAATAAAAACAAATAATCTATACTAGAAGAGATTAAGAAGTACAGATAAAGAAGAGGCATTATTTATGGATGGGGATAGATGTAGCCAGAATAGAATATGACATTCCTCTTATTCTTATTCTTATATATATAACTTATATACTGTTATAAAACCCATTACTATGCTGGATTCTCCATTAAATAAAGATAGCTTAGCTATCACTGCTTGATGTCTAGTGTCAGATCTTAGAGTTATTTTCTCTTTTGCTACAAACCTCTCTATTTATATCTGTATTGCTGTTATCTGCCTATCTTGCTATCTTAGTTGAAAAAGTACTTGTTTAATTTGATTATATTGACTTATATCATAAAGAAGAGGAGAATAAATTGGTGATGGTATTACTAATAGTAGTGGTAGTAGTATAGAGGATAAAAATATGTATAATAGTAATAAATAAAAGTCAGTGCTAGTATTACTCTCAGAATTGGATTCTGAACTAGACTAAATCTTTACAATTATTAGTGGGCCTTTTTCTTGTTTTATCTCACATTGTCTACTGATTACTTAAATAACTAAACACTGCTCTAAGAGAAATATATATAATTTGTCTTAAAAAGAATGTTTTACTTTAGATGATGTTTTAGAAACTTCTGTCATTCTTCTATATATATTGGGTATAAGAAGGTCAACAGTATAGAGCTAATACTCAAAGATGAAGAATATATCCACAAAAGTTTGGTATGCTTACAATGCACCAGTGGGCTTTGGTATACTATATACAGCTAAGCTTTCCCTATCTAGCTAACATATTTTTTATGCCTAGAACCTAGCAATTCTTTTTAACTAGAAGTATTTATTATGGAGTATCTAGCTTTATATGCTAGGTTAATAGTTCATGCTCATCTATATCTAAAGACTATACATTGTACATAAGGTTATTATATAGTTATGTTGTATGATATTATTTGTTCTAGAACCTTCTATACTCTTTCATGTGCCATATAATAATGTGATAGTAACAGCAACAATAACATGTATGACTATCCTATAATAGATATCACTCTTCTATTATGTTATGTAATATCATACTAAACTCTAATCCTGAGTTTCTAATAAAAAGAAAATAACAAAGTCTACTATTTTTAATTTCAACAACTCCAGATTGTAGATTCTTTGACAACTTTCCTAATACATCTCTTTCCACTTCTACAATTGTTCAAGTCTTAACAATTACATAGCTCATCTGAAGTTTCTGAACTATCTTTGTTATAAAGTAGTCTCTTCTCTTTCCACTCTTGTTGTTGTCACTAATACAAGTACTACACCTCCTAGGAATATACAGGTTATCTCTACTGTGTATTCATGAAGACTAGGACAACAAATGCTATTATTTAAAACCTTAGCTAGTTATACAGCTGTTTTAATACTGAGCTATTTGTTATAAGACTAGACATTGCTAAGGCTACTAGTATGGATATTAAACACATCATTTTTATCACTAACTTTCTAGACTCTGCTAGAATAGCAGTAGACTTCATTCTTAACAAGCTCACTTCTTAGCTCTCTTGTCATGGTGTATTTGGACACTAGGATTTTTCTTTTCTTTTATCTATTTTTCTTAATTTTATATTTCTTTTATTTTTGATGAAGAGACATGTGACTGTAGTCACATGACATATCACATGATGTAAAGTCATAAGCCTAGACTTTGGGAGAAAAAGCTGGAATGATGATGTCAAAATGTATGTTAATAGTATACTTACCTTATAATATATATATAATGTACTCATAGATAACAAATGGACATTAGAATAGGGTTATTCATTGTTAGCACAGACTATGTATCTATTGTATAAATAGAATAGCAATACATTAGAAACTTCTTGTCAAGTTCTCTTGTGATTTCCACTTGATATTTATCTTGAGATTTACTTATAATGTTGCTATCAGTTTTTGTAACTAGTATTTGTTATGACATGTCTGCTCTATACTTATATCATTCTTTTCTTATGGCATTAATTATAGAATTCTGGAACTATTCAAGTAATATTAAGTAGTTCTATACTAACTGGTCTATAATGATGTGACTAGCACTAGAGTAACTACTAGACTTTATTTAGTAACTTTTATTGATACTTTTTGCTCTAAGAGTATTCTTGTATGTCTGAATACATTAAGAACATTGTAAGATAACCCTATTATGACTTAAACTTCAAAGTAATAATATTATTGTTTTAGTATTATAATCTCAAGTCTAAAAAGTTAGACCAAAGAATACTTTAGATTAAGTAATCATAAGAGAACTCAATAAAGTTCTAAGTACAAACTAATCTACCTTATATACCACAGACTATAGTCTGTGTACATACTATAACTACCCTACTCTAATATATATATATACTTTCTATAAAGCTAATATGCTATTATTATACTATATAATATTATTCATTCTAGAACTCTCTATATTACATGATTGTGTAACATTTGTAAGAGTGACAGTAGCATCACACTACCTAGCCATAAATCATGAATAGAATAAAATATAAAATAAAATAAGAAAATAAAATAGAGTTTATAGTTTACAACTCTGATATTTAGAATCTTTTATATTCTTTTGTGTGGTATATGATTATGTAACAGTGATAGCAGCATGTAATGGATATATGACATAATGTCATATTATGAGATAATTTGTAATAGTTATATATAACATTACACTAACTTCTAACTTTAAGTTCAAAATAAGAAAATAAAATGAAAAATAAAATAAAAATAAGAAATAGAATCAAGTCCACCATCTTCAACTCTACCCAAATTCTTCATAATTATAACATTTTCTTCTTCTGTCTGTATTTGCTATAACTCAAATTTCAAAGCTGAAACAAAGTATACTTTTATATAAAAGAACTTGATAGAGTTCTAAATAGAATGTATTTACCTTATATATGCTAAGCTAGTGGTCTGTACTATATGAATATTAACCTATTCTAAAGGCCATGGATATTACATGCTATTAATATATAGTATGATATAATATTATACTTCCAGAACTTTCTATTGTGTTATATAATTGTGTAATTGCAACTGTAACATATTTAACAATCTTGTAACAGGTATCACAATTTTGTCACATCTTGTAATATTATACTAATCCTAACTCTAAGTCCTAAATAAGAAAATAAATAAAAATAAGAATAAAAATAAAATAAATAGAATTTATTAACTTCAACTCTGATATATATAATATTTCCTAATGTTGTATATATTTAACTTTACTCTCTCTACATGTCTTTGGAAGTAAAGAAAAATATCTACTTCATACTTAATTATTTCTCCTTTGTTATAAGTACTATCTATATTTTTTACTAGTATAAGTTAGTATAGCTGAAAACTATATTGTTTTGCAAAGCCAGAACAAATTAACAGTTTCATTGCTTTAGAATCTAGAAGTACTTTGCTTGCCACTTATTTATGGATATTGACTTTTCCTATCCCAATCTTTATTTATATTTTTCATAAGAGTTTAAATTTATATCTTACTTCTCATCTTTCTATTTGTATTGTTATTTAACAATTCCTGGCTTCTTTGGTAAGAGATTATTCTTAGATGTTTGTCTCTATACCAGCAGTTCTTTATTAATATGTTCTGATTTCTTACATACAAAACATCTCATTCTATTGTTAGCTTTTGAACCATTATCCATATTCATAGATTTGGGGTTCTATGGATATTCTACTACATCTTGTAGTCTGAAAAATATTACCACAATATTAGCCTAACTTAGAGAGAAAATAGCTGGTATTTATGCTTAGAAGAAAATCAATTAAATTAAAGACTATGATAATACTCAGAATTAGGATGAATTTGTCAAATAAATCAAAACAGTATTTAGTGATAAAAGCAAAGTAGCAGACACTAAATGAAAGATCAAAACCTTTTAATAAGAAAAGAAGTATATCACCAACTTTATGATAGAATTTGAAGTATTGGTTATGAAGGCTGAAACCAATGATACTCATGCTATCTTTTTGTTGAAGAAGAATGTCAGGAGCAGTATTATCAAAACAGTATTAGGATATCTACCCATTACAGTACCAAAGTTACTCAAGAAATAGAAGATAGCAATTATATTAGTAGAACTGTTATAATTGATGCCTCCTAGATGTAATGAGAACTAAGGTCAAGGGTAATGACAATATGATCAGCTGTGCCACAATAGTCTCAGTCAGTACCTCATGCAGTAGATGCTATATCCTTGCTTTATTCTCATATTGTATGACTCAGTTACTTTGTGTACTGTTGTGGCAACCACTAGACATAAGGTCCAATGATAACACAAGTGGTAAAGCTCTCAGTTAAGCAATCAAGTGGGGAAAAGCACAAGAGAACTTAACAAGGAGCCTCTACTAAATTAAAGTCTTATTTATACTATTACATGTTGGTCTGTACTACTACCTCATATCTGCCTCACATCTTACTCAAGGCTACTATGTGTACACTATATGCCCTGACATCATCTTCTAGATTCTTCTACCATGTTCTAGACCTATGACGTCACATCATGTGACATGTCATGTGACTGCAATGTCACATGCCTCTTCATCATCAATAAAAAGAAAAAGAAATTCAAAAGAAAAGAAATATCAAATCAAGAAAAATAGATAAAAGAAAAAGAAAAATGTTAGTGTCCAAAGTGTTCCATAACATGTACTATGAACAATTCTCTCATAGTTTCCATGTATATATAGTGTAGAGATACTGCTGTATTCTTTACACTTTACCAATTGACATCTTCCTCTTTCTTACTTTCAAGTCTTTGTCCAAGTGCAATCTGAGCTCTAAGCTAAGGTTGTGACGAGAACAAGAATATAAATCTATAAAAGAAAGATAAGAAGAATTGTCTGTGGATATTAGGAAAGCTAAAGACAATTATAACAAAGAAGAAAAGCCTAGGTGCTTTAAATACAACATATATAGATATATGGCAAAATATTAGGACAAAAGACAAAGAATAGGAGTACACAAGAAAACTCAGAGGACAAGAATAAAGATAACAATAACAAAAAAGTAGATTTTGTCAAAGGTTTAAAGTAGGTATGGTACAATGAACCTTTGTATATAGTAATTTCCTGAAAATTCAATATGAATATATTATTCATCAATAAGTAGATAACAAGAAAAGAGAACTTAATACATGTACAAATATAAAGATATTAAATGGAAAAGAACTATGGTTTCAAACATTAGTCAACTATTAAGCATAGTCCACACTTAAAGAGTAAAAGTCCAAAGAAGATGTAGAGTTTTGACAAGTATAAGAATGTATTAAATCCAATGGTATTGTCACAATTGATACCTCATATTTACAAGATAGTTCATTTATAGACAACAGGTGTTAGGGTTGTTTTTTCATGACTCAATGATTGGCTATGCTGTGCACTAGCCACATGTATGATAAGTCAGTATCTTATATAGTAGTTAAGGTTTTATATAGCTGCAGATACTACTCTGTATTCTTACACTTTACTGATTGACTTCATCCCTCACTCTTACTCAAGTCTTTGCCTAAGTTGTAACCTGAGCCAAGTTTAAGATTGTAACAGATATACAGACTTTCCAGATCAATCTTGGTCTTAACTTATATGTTGTACTTCTTATAAGCCACATGGTTGCAATCTTAGAGAAAGGCCTTGGAAGAAGGAATTAGAAGTTATAAGAAGAAGAGTAAGTGTATTACCATTGATACTGGAGTTTGGTGTTAACTTTAGTTAATTATCAGGCAGGCTAGCTATTATAGAGTAACTACTAGTTTTAAATATATAAGTAAATTAAAGGAGTAATGAAAATGGATCTCTAAGTGAATTTTTCATGTAATAAAATACTAAAAATGATCTCTGACTGGATAGAAGAAAACTCTGTGTAAAAGTCTGAATAAATACAGGGATTTTGATGGAAGTAAGTCCATTATAAAAGACTAAAACACTGATAGGATTTTGATATAAATAAGGCTGAATAACCACAGTTTTTTGATGCCAAAATGACTGTATTAAAGATGGATATATTTCAGACATGTTTCAGAGTTTGGGCTATAATATCAACTCAGAATATATCTATATGGATATAAATAGACAACTAATAAAGAAGGAATAGATTAAAATGATACTAATACCCAAACTATTTGATACTTTTAATATATATGGAACCAGAAGTGAGAATCATAAAGTAACTCAGTTTGTACCATTAGAATTGGAAATCAATATACAGAAAACATCAATATAGTAGTAATGGACTTAAACAGCATAGATATATTCTTAGAACATGACTAGTTAGTCAAATATAATCCAGAATTAAATTGAGACCAAAGGATAATACAGTTTACAAAATTTCCAAAAAAATGCAAAATACAGTATTAGAATATATTTTTTAAATCAATAACCAGAAGAATTACACCAATAGAATAAAATAATGAATATCAGAAAATATGAAATAAAACAGATCCAATGAACACAGAAGATTTACTATAGTATATTTGGTCTTTTATACACTTATTCAACAAAAAAATTTGAAAATTTGCTAAAAATATAAAAATGTGATCGTAAAATTAACCTATTAGAAGATGCATCCAAAAATTTAAATACTAAGATCTATACAATGCTCTAAACCAATAGTTTAACAAACAACTCAAGATAGAATTTATTATGAAATCAAGCTCAAGATGTGTAACACTATGTTTCTATATTCCAAAGAAGAATAAACCTTTGCAATTAGTATAGGACTACAGAAAGCTAAATTAACATACAATAAAAAACAAGACATTAATACCATTAATTGGAAAAGTAATTAATAAACTCAAAGATACAAGATATTTTAACAAGTTGGACTTTATCTAGAAATACAATAATATATAAATCAAAGAAGAAGATAAATGGAAAGTAGTATTTTTGATGAAAAAGGGATTATTCAAACCAGAATTTATATATTTTTGGCTATACAATTTACTAGAAACATTCCAAAGGATGATAAACAGCATATTCCAAGAACTATTGTATGAAGGAGTACTTGCAAACTATATAGATAACTTTTTAATACCAGTCAAAACCAATAAAGAATTATAAGAGAGGATAATTGTAACGACCTTAAACTAGAGCTCAGGTTGCAACTAAGGCAAAGACTTGAGAGGAGTTAAAGGATGTATATGCAAGTGGTAAAGCGTAAGGATACAGGAATGTATCTATGCTACTTATACAAGTCCTTTGTCCAACCATGAGGCATACATGAG
>Ga0157364_1004497_pt1 | contig 13950 bp, 8 predicted proteins | sample AttsexASBM2_FD_111476 | JGI IMG/M metagenome (GOLD analysis project Ga0157364, IMG submission 111476) | Fungus gardens microbial communities from leaf cutter ant in Ribeirão Preto, State of São Paulo, Brazil - Atta sexdens ASBM2 | ecosystem: Host-associated > Fungi > Mycelium > Unclassified ... | reverse complement strand
TTTCTAATATTTTACGGTAAAGATAAGGAAAAATTCGTACATTTATGGTAAGATAAAAGATACTAATGTCTTAGTATAAATTAATGTTTCTTACATGCAAAACCTAAAGTATATTATTAATTTAATCATGTAACTGTAATTAGTATAACGCTAATTATTTTTAAATTTTTAGTGTATATAGAATTGTGATGATAAGAAGCACAATATAAAAAAATTATGAAAAGAAAATGAAGCACGTAAATACAATATATAGCAATAAATATGATTCGAACATCAGACAGAGAATTGACGATATAGACACCAATGATTTGAAATGTCGCTCGTAGAAGGACTGCCGACAGATTTTATAATCGAATGAAACGTTTTGTGACTGTTACGTCTAAGAGAACTGTAAATTACAATTTGTAACCTCTCTTTTCGTTTTATTATTCAGGACCTGCAAAAAAAACTTCTTGTGCTTCAGGCTTTAGACTAGGATCCAGAAACAGTTTACATCTATGGTTTCTAAATGCCTTAATCCGTCACTGCGTTCGCAGGACGTAAATCGCGTTTGCGACATTATTCCTATGATGAAGGCTTCATATGTGTCATAAACTACCCTCCATGCGACGAATTTGTAACGTTTTATTAGCGGAACGGGCAGCAGCAGCAGCAATGTGCGTTTGTGAGAAGCTACTATGTGCACGTTTTAATAGGCCCGACTTTGTTCTCATGAGGGCCCCCATCAGAAGCCGTTATTCATCCGATGGAAATTTACGTTCCTGATACTCATACGAGAGAAAAGATACGTACAAGGATGCTACCTTTATGATCGGTTTTGTTACAAAGTTGATTCTTTATATGCCGTGCTTTTAGCGGCTCACAAAGACGGGGTAGAAAAGAGGGATGTCTTCAAAGGATCGCTTCTCTGACCAGCAGTTTGATACTCGTCGAGTGCACATTGCAGAAATCTCGCGATTCTCTCCACGACGAATAGTCTCGGTATAAAAGTTTTGCTCTTCAAAAATGATTCGCATTGAATAAAATGATTCAAAACAAATGTGAAATTGAAATTTTTAAATAAACAATGCCTTCATCGAATTAAGAGTATAATCATGATTTTGTGACAAGAAAAATGGTACTTTATATCCAATATATCTGAATTTGATAAAAAATTTTTCATACACAGAAAGAACGATTTTATTGAAATATCTAAAAATTTAGCTATATATACAGATCTGAAAATAATTATATTAGACCAAAAAATAATTACAAAACATCTCAGCATGATGAATAGTACAAAAAATTTGAATATTCTACTAGCTTGAACGTAATAATTGTTTTGATAGTCCAGCAGAATTATTTTCAAGTTTATATTTAACTAAATTTTTAGATACTTTAGCAAGATCATATTTTCATACATAAATTTAAAAAAAAATGTACATTTATATGCAATCTCAGAGACAATTATTCAAGTAGAAATTTTATAAATAGGCTTTTGTCAATTTTTCCTTAAGTCAAAGTCGTTATTATTCATAATCGTATCATTTATCTGATTAACGATGCATTTTTATCTTTGACTCCAATACCTGTCTTGCTAATAGAATAAGCGACAAGAATTACTGTATTGCGAGTGAATTTTTAATTTCCTGTGTCTAAATAACCAATACCTGTGTTTCTACTTCAGCTTTAATTCACTTAGAAAACAGAGAAAATTATAATTAAAATAGTTTTATCGTTTATATTGCTTCCTTCGTATAAGAGATGCTGTCATGCGGAAATTTGAAGATCACTGTCATGAGATAAGTATAACACGCAATGCAATTACTTCCCGTCCGAAAAGGAGACGTGAGATCGAAATGCCGTAACACGCGCACGTGAGACTTGCAATTCGCACCCCGTAATTATTCGATCCGGGGAATCCATTAGCGGCGTTAACCCCAGGTGCAAAAGCGCAAACGGCCATCGATGTAATCACTGCCGCACACGGAACGTGGCTGAATCCGGCAAAAATTAATCCGATCAGATTAGCCGGACCATAATAATTACGTGCGAAGCGTTAACGCGGCAAGTGCTCCCATTCGTTCCGAACCAAATGGGCGGTTTGTTTCATCCCTTTCTTTCTCTTGACTCTCACGAGTTCGCTAAATCGATGAATTAAATCAGATTCATCGTGCGAGAAATTATAAGAACCAAATGCTACTTCGCTACTCTTAAACGACGAGGGATTTTTCGCTATCAGTACACGATCTGAATCTTTCCAATTTCAAAGTGAATTTTATAAGGTGAGAGGAAAAAGAACGCACGAGATATAATTATATATAATTATAGACATGTACACGCGTGTTTCAAAGGTATTATATTTTACCTGTCATAACTACCGCGATACCGATTACACATGTGGCACGTCTCTCCCTACAAAATTGATAAATTTTCTCTAATTTAGTAATTTAAAAATGCGTCGCATGCTCAAGCGACTCTTCTCTTTCATGATCGTCCTGTAAGATTTATTTCTCCGCAAAATGACTATCAAAGTTGGCTGACCATAATATCAACCTACATATTCCATATGAACATCAATCTCGACAGCGCAGTGAAGAAACTTGGTATCAATTAGCTGGATCAAAAAAATTGAAAATAAAAAAATTTATCGATCGATTTTTAACCTTTCTTTGTACATTGTGATTTTACACTGAAAGAAAAGATTGGCATTTTAAATTGTTTGCAGCAACCAATTTATGGTTGCGTTAGTCCGCAAAATATCAGTATAGGTTTTTGATAAGTTAACACAACCAAAAATTGGTTGTTGCAATTAAAAATGCTATGCCATATTTTACCATGTAATCTGCAGTAACCAATCTTTTCTTTCAGTGTAGCCTACAACATAAAAAAAGATTGAAAATCGATCGAAAAATTTTATTTGAAATTTTTTTGATCCAGCTAATATGATCCAGATACCAAATTTCTCACCGCGCTGTCAAGATTGATGTTCGATATGGAATGATGTCCGATATTCAGCCAATTTTTTCTTTCAGCGCAATATTCCGTTATTTTAAAGCCGTCTTAAGTAATATCTTAAGATGCTAATACAACTCTCTGATTAGTTCATCTTAAATTTATAAAGATAATTTTTTAGCTTTCTACAATAAGCTGTTACCTTAAGTTTTAAGTCGTAAGAAATTGATCAAGTCGAATAAAAGAAGAACAATCGAGACAATTTCTTCGGTTTAAAATTTAAGAGTAAAAATTTGGGTAATGGCTTATCATAAAAAACTCATAAGAATCGATTATGAATACCGGTCTGTGATTGGTTTATAACATCTCAAAATTATACTTAAAACCGTCTTAAATATAAGAACTGACTTTGAATACCGGTCTTCGGCCCTACGAGAATATCTCCGCATAAGAGAGTCGAGAACGCAGAGAATTTATGTTCGGCGACTTATTTGGCGATATTGTTTACGGGCCAGGAAGCAGTTTGTCCGCTCATCGCTCCCTTTTTGCGATATAATTGCAGATTTCTGCGCGCTCGTACGCCATCAGGGCGGTCCTTTTTTTGCGGATCTTCTCTGTCCTGTCGTAAGAAATTCGCGCGTATTCTACCATTTCTACCTCGGTGGACCCCAACTCGGTCCCAACGGCGTCCTTTTTTTGCCCGTACTTTATCACACCGCTGTTCTTTCTTGCGTGATTCCTTCCTAACGCGAGATCCTGCTTTTACGGTAATCCGTCCGTCGATTTGTGTCTCCATTTTTACGTTTCCTTTTGCAGAATTGCGAGAAAGTATAAGCACTTCGAAACTTAATCGGTCGTTTCTCTTTCTTCTGCTCATTCTCCTTTCATTTGAGTAGAAAGAGCAGAAAGAGCAACCGTCACGATTACGACCTGTAAATAACGTTCGACTGAGCACCGCAATCGATACAATTATTTTTGGGAAGGTGCGAACCATATCTTCGATTACACCGACGGAATCGAGACTAAATGACGCTTCGTTCGCAATATAAAGCAGGATCGGTAACGAGGGCAGCTCTTCTTGAACGCCTTCGAAACCTATCATTTTCTCGTGCCGCGATAAAAGAGAAAAAGAGAGAGGCTCGATCGTGCCACTCGATAATTGATACGTACTTAACAAGAGAGGATCGGCGTGAGAAGCGTAATTAAGAACGTGTTGGCGAATTTATAGCGGCTCTTTGGGACGTGTTATTATATAAAAAATATCTTGGTCGCGCGACAACATGTACTCGTATTTCGCTGCACGCGGCAACTTATCAGCATTTTATAATTAAAATAATTTTATAAATAAAAAGTCCTTCCACAAAATAAGGTTGTAGAAGAAAAAAGAGGAAAAAAGTTTATCATAAAATTAACCGTTAAACATAAAGTAACAGTAACATTGCATTAATATTATAATTGTATATTTTCTTCTCAACAATATATAATTGTTATGCACAACATGATACATCAGATTCTGCGCATAATGGAGGAATTTGGAATAAATATTAAAGAATTAATATTATAGAAATAAAAAAATTAGAAATAAAGATTAAACGTTATATATAAATATGATATGTCTTATATCATATTTATTATATCCATTGTGTGTGCGCGTTTACTCTCTATTCTTTTTTTATTTCTCTAATATTTAATATTTATTCTTGTTCCTATTATTTCTTTCATTGTGCACAGGACCTTACATTTATTGAATGGGGAATTATAATATTAATGTAATGTTACTATTATTTTGTATTTAATGGACAATAATTAGATAATTTACGTCACTTCTTAGGAGTCTACATGACAAACTGCATTGGAAAGTAAGTTTTCCAAAAACTATCATAATAAACACGTGTACGAAAGAGAAAAAGCTTGAAGACCACGCTGTACTCGAGTACAGAATAAGAAATTTTGTTGCAAAATTAGTTAATTTACGTCACTCTCCAGGAATCTATAAACGCCACGGAAAGCAAGTTTTCCATCCTAGAAACAAAGAGAAGAACTAGTTACGATATGTACAAAAAAAGGAGTTGCTCCTTGAGGACCCACGCTGTACTCGAGTACAAGAGACATTTTCTCTGTAGCCTTTTACAGTTTAAAACGCCGAGAGATAAATTGAGAAAGATTCGACTCACCGTTGAGGAGTACGGTCGGCAGGATCGCGTGAGCTGGAGTCTCTAGGGAGGTGGGTAATCGATGTGCAGGAGAGCCGAATGTCTCGACGATCTGCGGGACGGAGAACTGACGGACAGGACGCTATCCCGGAGGGGACGTTTTGTAGCGGCGAAGTCGGATGTGCATCTCGCGATCGATGCAATAAATTCACGAATGCGGAGGATGAGTTGACGAAGAAGTGCGTCCGTGTTTCGCGTCGGATCTTCTTCCTTGTTTGCCACGAACGGGAAACGCGAGCACGCGGGGCTCAGGTTCCGCGTCCCTTTCTGCGACCAGAATGGATGTACGCTCGAAGGATTATACTCGAGGATTCTCCGTGCCTGAGAAACGATGCGAACAATCTGTAAAAGAAGGGAAAGATCAGACATCATTACATTCCACGTGGAATGTCGACCTATTCGTGTAGATTTTCGCCTTCTTACAGTTCGCCACAACGTCTAGTCAACACTAACTATAAAACAATGAAAACATCTGCACGGAAAGAATAGTTTTGCTGAAACATTAAAAAATTTAATTAGATATATTTTTATAGATCGAAAGATAAATTTTATTAGACTATCAAAATATATCATGAAAAATCCAAGTTGATGATTAGAATATCAACATTTGTTTACATCATTGGTCACCATGCTTGAGTTTTCTACACAAATATTTTGATGAATTAACAAAATTATTTTCAGATCAGTATCTAACTAAATTTTTAGATATTTTAGTAAAATCGTTCTTTTCTTTTCATAATTTCTTATTCAACAATATAATTGTTATATTACGCAATGCATTGTATTACATTTATATTATTGAATGTGAAATTATAACATAAATGTTATTTTTAGACTGCATTTGGTACTTATAACGTTTGTATCATTTGTTCCTGTTTATCATTTGATAAACAAGGATGAAATGATTCCAAGAGCATTGTGAGCGTTAAATGGAACACAGATTTGAACTTGATTCCACAAATGCAAGATTAATGCTCTTTTCCACTAACATAAATTAACTTTAATCTCGTTTAACTTACTCTTCTAATCTTTAGAATTAGAAAAAGACGAAGAGTAAGTTGAATCGAGATTAAAGTTAATCTACGTTGGTGAAAACGGGCATAACTTTATATTTTTTCAGTTTAATAATTTCTGTTTATTTGTCTCTAATTCTTAAAATTTTATATTTTTTATCTAATGAATAACAATAAAGATAAAATGATATTACTAATAGCGCGTTCCCCGAATGCAGCCCAAGAGTTTTTAATTCATCGATTAATTAATCACATTATGCGCAAATGCAGCTTTTACGAAAGTTGCATTTGTTACACTCTAAATTCCTTATTACGATCTAGAGTGCGTTCAGGAAGACACTATATTAGCACTATTTGTTATTCTATCTTCGTTTTATATCTAATAAATGATAAAAATAGAATGAGAAATGCAATATAATAGAATGATGGTAATAAGAAAGTGTGAAAGACATGGAAGAATAAGCGAGTTAAGAATTGTCCCCTTCTTGACTTATATACGCTAAAGCAAATAAAATATTCTATTCTATTCTGGCGGTAATACCGCCTCTTCTCTCTTCGAATGTAGTCCTAATTGATGTATAGCCTAAGTGAATATGGCAATCATTTTTGTTGTGTCAGAATCTATCGAACTCTATCCAAATAAAATAACAAGTCATTATGATATCAAAATAATGTCGAAATGATTCCAAAATGATCATTAAAATTTTTCAATCATTCCCAATCCATTTTATCATTTTGATATTATCAATGATTTGTTGGTCTGCTTGAGTATCAATATCGAAATCAGGGCACCCATGGAATAAGTCGGAATAAATTCCGATCGGAATTATTCAATAATTATTCCTTAGACTTTTATTGTATTTTCTATTTAAGAAAACGGAATAATTCCAATTGGAATTCATTCCGACTTGTTCCATGATATTAGATGCTCAGCTCCGATTTCTATTTTTCATTAATACAAATCTCAGTTTCTCGTCGCAATTTGATGACGTCGAGACACCGAAGAAATCAATCGATAAAGATCACGTCGAAACGTTATTTATAAAATTGTGACAACCGAATTGCTCGAGGGAATGGCGCTGCCAGTGTCATGTCGGTTCACTTCGGTCGTTTCGTGGTTTGGGCGGACACGAGCTGATCGCGAAATAGTGATTAATCACGATTCCATGATTAGTCGACATGACGAAACGATTACCTGTTGTTTTGTGCGATCTTTCCGATGCTCGTTGCATGTACTTGCACCATGACGCAGCTGAGACAAATAAACAATCGCGAAACGTGAAGATTGCCTGTTGCGCGATGCGACAATGTTCGTTAGGGTGAAATCACACGGTGCAGAAAACGACTGCGGAATAGAGAATACGTCATAGAAGCAACCAATCAGTTCCAACCAATCAATTCTTCTGCGTTGTTCCGCGAATAGCGGAATAATTGATTGTTTCAATAATGCATTCTCTATTCCGTAGTCCTTTTCCGTGTGATTTCACTCTTAAGAGCGAACCACGCGAATTATGTACTTATTAAAACGAAAAATTTAAATTAAATACGCGATGAAGTTAGCAGCGTCACGCGTTGCAGATTTTAAGTAATACGAAAAGTCTATTATTTATTTATCATTCATTAATTGTATGTGTATATAGTAAAGTTTTTACAGTGTGGCCGCTGTCTATCTCGACTATTCCGTCTAAACAGCGACATCTTTACGAAACTCATGCAAACTGTTCAAACTTCAATAAATTCTTGCTCTAAACCAATAACTCTGTTTGAAATCTATAATATTAGCGATTGGTAAATTATCGTGTCAATAAGCTTTGCAAGTAATTGTAGATTTTTACATGACTAATCGATAAATATGTTTTACAATTGTTTAGCACAGATGTCACAATTCATTTTTAAAAATCATACATTTCGATAATATATATATTGTAAAGGTAGCTTTTCATGCCGATGCTCGACGCTCATTTTCGACGTCAAAATAAGACACGTGATAGAAATGGACGAATATCAAGCGTCAATTTTGATTACGTGACCTATTTTGACGTTGGAGGTCGCACAGACTCTTGCATAATGCATAATGCATAGTGCATAAGAGAATCAACCAATCAAAATTCTTCTTTTCCATGGAATGAGAGGAAAGGAAAGATTCTGATTAGTTGATTCGCTTATGCATTATGCGTTGTGCATTATACAAAAGTCTATGCTGCGGCTTTGAAAATGAGCGTTGAGCGTCAGCATAAAAAGGCACCTTAATTGATTACGAGTTTCTCTTAGTATATACTTCGTGTATATAACCTTAAAACTCAGAATTCAGATCTGTCGACTGCGGCATATGTCCATGAAAGATTGTAAGATTTAAGAGAATCGCTAATCACAATTATGAAGAAATACGTAGAACAGTTATTAAAAGGAGATGATAGTTCACAGTCGCTACATCTAGCCTTACTGGTTGCTGCATTTGTTCTTATAACATTAGGTAACTTGCATGTTTATTCACAAGTGTTGTAATATTGAGAATGTATTACTTTTATTTTATAAATTATCTTATTGTGTTTTGTTATTTTATTATTTTATTATTTCTATTTCATATGCTTTTTAATATCTTTAAAATTACTATGATTTATTTGTTAACTTATATGTGTGTGTGTAAAAAGAAATAATTTTTTAATTTTTCTTCTTGACATAAGTTTGTAAGATTTGTTTTTCGAATAATTTTAACTGAATTAATATGGAAAGAATATTTTTTTCTGTGTTTTAATTATTTGCTTACATATAATATTACATCATTCTCTTATACATAATATATTTTTATTAAGTATTACTTTAATAAAATTAATTTTTGTAGTTTTATTTGTATTTTGGCGCAAGAGAAAATCTAAAGGTAATATTATCCTTTTAACGGGCCTTAGTGACAGTGGAAAAACATTGATCTATGCAAGATTATTATGTTCCCAATTTGTCAAGACATATACATCTGTTAAAGAAAATATAGGAGATATTACGATCAACTATGTAAGATTTAAGCAATATTTTGTGATAGACTAGATTTATAATTATATGGTAGTGTATCTATATTATAATTGTTCTTATAAAAACATTTTGCTTAGCGTTTTTTAAGAATAGTGGACATTCCTGGAGATGAACGACTACGTGGCAAGTACTTCGATAAATATAAATCATCTGTCAAAGGTCTGGTTTATATAATTGATGCAGTAACTATTCAGAAGGAAATCAGAGATGTGGCTGAGTAAGTATAAAATTTGATGAAATTGATTTTATATTTTTAACAAAATGTTTCATATAAATTTTGAATAAATCCTAACATTTATATGATTAATATTTTTTTGCAGGTATCTGTATAATTTGTTATCGGATCCTGATATACAAAAGAATGCTCCTGTCCTTATAATGTGCAACAAGCAAGATCAAACTATGGCTAAGGGATGTTATGTGATAAAAGCATTATTGGAGAAAGAAATGAATCTGTTGCGTATGACAAAGACTAGCCAGTTGGAAGCCACTGACGCATCGTCGACAAATATCTTTCTTGGGAAACAGGGAAAACATTTTGAATTCTCGCATTTAGATTCGCAAATTGATTTTGTAGAGTCGTATGCGTCAAATGATGATTCTCAAATGTCAGCTGACATTGAAGAGCTTAAGAAATGGTTAATTAAAATAGCATAATAAATCGCGGATCCAATCTTACTAAATATAAATTATTGTAAGTAAATTATTGTAACTTTGTAATTATATCAGAAAATTTTTTTATTAAACTTTCAGAATCATTATATCACATTATGAAAGAAACAGATGTTTATTTAAATATAACTTCATGATCTTCGTTTATATTTATCCACAAATTAGCATATATATATATATATATATATATATATATATAATTCTTGATGTTTGCAAATTGAATCTCCATTAAGAGTTATGTCTGGTTTATGCTTCAGTCTTAATTTTAAAAATTGGTAACAAAGAATGCCATAAGGTCATTTATGCTTCTCCAAGAATACGTTCCAAAACTCGATTTCGAATAACAATTGACTCTACAGTGTTCCAAAACGCGAGGTAACTAACCATATGGGCGGAGCCTATTCGTTCCAAAAGTATAAGTAAACCTATCTTGGAGTCAACTACGAACTCTGCTTCCGAGGTAAGTTGAAAGATTATTGGCTCCTGCACACTGGACGCGGAAACCAATGAATATATTAGGAGCTGTAAGCTTATTAGCTACCGCATCATATTTTGTCGCGTGGCAAGCGTTTCTGTGGCTATCCTCCCTCCTGGGGTGCTATTCTGTAACTATTTTTTCATGCCTATCACGATAGTTGATTCGATGTCGTTAACAACATCGGTCGACAAACTTTAGTAACTGCGATTCTATATTATCGCTATCGATGAATATTTGACGATATTTATCGTTAATGAAAGACAACTATCGTTAATTCTAACGTAACTCCCCCCCCCCTCCCCCTCATACGAAAACGTATCGTACCGACACATTTGAACTTATTAACGACAACCAAAAATAGTAAAAACTGCTATGTCACTATTAAGCAGATTGAAGGCATTATAAAGTAAATATTTTTTAAATATTTAATTTAACATATCGCAATTGTATGGATAAAATGACAGCTCGATATAAATCAGACAATTGGAAACATGTTCTTAAATTAAACAATTCTACTGTACAGTGCAATATAGATAGTTGTGATCAAATTTATTATAATAATACGAAATTTACAAATAAATTGATAACATTGATGAATACATTTATATCGTAAGCATGAAATATGAAAGAAAATCGTTTAAAATGGAAAAACGACAATGACAATATTTTGACAAAGTAGACTTATACAAAGGAAAATATAAATTTTATAAAAATTTTCATCATGAAGCATATATACCAAATCTAAAGTCGCATCTGTGACGAAAGAATAGTCAACACATAAGAACTACTATAAAAAAAAATTGCAAATAAGTCGCTATCATAATATTTCGAAATTCGTGAGGAAGAATTTAGTGCATGGTGTAAATGTTGCAATCTTAAAATGGACATATTTTACGGAACAAATGCATTAATACATTACATTTGTTTCAAAAAGTATCAACATTTAAGGTTTTGAATAAAAATCTGAAGATGTGAATAGAATGACAGCCTATCACTGAAAATGCAAATACAAGCTCCTCGAAATCAAGATCAACAAAAGTAATTGTTAATATTAAAAATATTAATGTTTTTTTTCTTAAGTTATAAATACATAATGTATACTTTAAGTACATTACAAATTTAGTATATTTCTTAATTTACTTCAACGTTTCGCAATCGGTAAACTACTTATTTGTAAGTTGCAATAATTACAGCAATTACACTATTAGTGTATTTTATAGCAATACAAGAATAAATGACTTAAGATCTCACTGTCACTATCACATAAAATTCAAGACATGAAGAAGGAGCTGCAGATAATAGTAAGTATAAAATGATGCAGTAAAATATAGAAAATATGGCTACATATTATCATCATGAAAGTACATATTGGCATGATCTTGAAAATCGAGATAGTCAACAGAGGTAAATGATAACAGTATATTTTATTCTTCTAGAAGGATTAGTATATTCTATTATAAACTACAAAATTGAACATCTAATGATTTAATGATATAGACTTTATAACTTTGAGTAAAAATTTAACAAATGTGATTTGAATATTATATTTATCACCGAATTAAATAATAGTAATTAATAAATGTATATCAAGTTCTGAAGGAATTAACATAGATGGCATGGTACAATTCCTTGGTTACAATCATGGAAGTACACGTTGATACGTTCTTGAAAACCAAGATAGTCAATGATATTAAATTAAAGGTAAATGATATTAATCTATCAATATATTTTATTCTTCTTGAAATATTAATATATTCTATTATAAACAACAGAATTGAACATTTTAATGATTAGCGATATAGACTATATAAATTTGAAATATTCAATAAATGTGATTTCCATGTTATATTTATATCTAATTTAAGTAATATTTACTAACGAACATATATATCAAGTTCTGAAGGAAATAACACGTATAACATTAATTTCCTTGTTCATGATGTTTCGGATGTAAGATCATAATCCGTTCTTATTTTAAGACCGTCTTAAGTAACATCTTAAGATATTACGGCTCTCTTATTGGTTCATGACATCTTAAGACTATATTTAAAGACGATCTTAAATATAAGGTCTGATTATGAATATCAGCCTTCGTGTAATTCTCATGGTTCAAAGGCTTGTTCATCCTCTTCATCCAATAACAAAATTGCTACCATGTATATTGCGATTTAATTTTATTTTCTATCAGAAAAAAGTAACGACAAACAAACAAAATCAACATGATGTTGTTCCATCTAGTTATTCATTACATTGTCGGTGGTGACGCACAAATTTCATCGAATTGCTGAAAAAACAGGTAAAGAATCTTCTAATAATTAGATTAAAACAGATTAATAATAGCATGTCCGTTGTATGTTAGAATTTGGGAATTCTTATTCTACACAATTCGAGACATTGCATTTGATTCAACCACGTATTATAGGCTCACGAAGAAGAAAAAGAGCGTGATTTGCGAATTGTATGACTGCGAAATTTGTTTTAATTTTATATACTAAGGCGGGATTTTTTGTATTCTTATTGAGATGGCCAGATATTGACCGAAACATCTAAGTTTAATCTTGATAATATCACAAAAAACAACCTGTGTTGTGGTTTTTGCTCCTTTATCGAGGAAATTTTACTTTAAAGATCACTTTTTCATTATTTATATTTTATTACAAAAATTCTTACCTATGAAATGAAATGCCCTTTTTATTTCTATGCACACCCAAGCACATAGCACGTCATGTTGATGCTTTGCATATTTTACAGTCACGCGATTTTATAATCTTTCAAAGTAAGATTTTATAATCTTTCAAATATAACGCGATGATCTTGCAGACATATATCTCACTAAAGAACACTAAACGTAAAAGACTCTGCACAATAAAAGAAACAAGGAACAAAGAACAGAGAATAAGAATTTCAACTTATTCAGAAATCATGCATTGTGGAATACACAGTTTCTGATAGGTTGAAATTCTTATTCTCTTATTCTCTGTTCCCTGTTCCTTTTATTGTGCGGAGCCCCTAAGTGTGTACCTGTAAGCTTCTGATTCGCTCTTATATTGACCAAATTAAAATGGCACTGATCAATTGATGTCACGATTTTCTATGCTTCGTAGCGGATGCCCATTTCAGTGTATATATAGTTCAATGCCCCGGAAATCTGGGCTGGTAATTAAAATTAAGAAGAAGAAGAAACGTCCCTTTTGATCACGTTGCTATTGCTCACAGACATTCACAGCAACCGATACCTAGAATTTTTCCACTGGACCAACTATTCAGAAAATTATTAAATTGAAGTATTGTTACTAAATCTTAATTATTAATTTTGTAAAAGGAAATTTTGTAAATACTTGATTATTTTCGATGCTTTAAAGAAAATAATTGATATACCAAAATGATATATTTGAAAATCGATTTTTTTCAGGGATGATGCTTTTTTTTAACAATGCCCATTCTTAAACTGGATTGAATTCGGCACAATCAAACAGATTAGGTGCATAACCTGCTTAATTCTTGTCATCGAGCTCAGACTGCGTTCCGTTTCACGCATGATGCGCATGGAGAGCATGGAAGGCGTTCCGTTTCATTCCATGCGCGCATGAGAACGGCTAAATGTTTGTACGGC
>Ga0157364_1004496_pt1 | contig 13951 bp, 21 predicted proteins | sample AttsexASBM2_FD_111476 | JGI IMG/M metagenome (GOLD analysis project Ga0157364, IMG submission 111476) | Fungus gardens microbial communities from leaf cutter ant in Ribeirão Preto, State of São Paulo, Brazil - Atta sexdens ASBM2 | ecosystem: Host-associated > Fungi > Mycelium > Unclassified ... | reverse complement strand
CTGCTTCCACTCTCATTTCTTTATCCAAGTCTGATTCTGTTGTAAATCTCTCTTTTAACTTCTTAAATACCTTTTGTTGTTTCTCCTCTTAATTCCACTTCATATCCTTTCTCATTATCTTATGAAGAGATTTTGCCATTTTTACAAAGTCCTTGACAAACCATCCATAATAGTTTGTACTTCTAAAAAATTCTGCACATACATCATTCTTTTTGGTACTAGCTAATCCACTGCTCCTTGAACTTTCTCCTTCTCTATTTCTACCCCATCCAGTCTTATCACAACTCTTAAAAACCTAACCTCTCTAACCTTCCATATACATTTTTCTAGTTTGACAAATAAATTATTTTCTGCCATTCTTCTCAATATCTTTTCTATAATATCATCATGTTTCTCCTCTGTTTCTGTTCCTATTATTACATTATCAATAAATACTGCTACATTCCTGTTAAAGCAACTGGGTGAAGACTGCAGTGATGCAGCAGAGATTACAACTCTAGGAAAATCCTAAACATGTATTATTTGAACAACTAAGTATATGACTCATCTTCAGAGAAATCCTAAGAGAACAGGACAGAGCTTTCCAGAGATAATAGCTATTCTAAGTACCCAAGAGTCTATTCTAATCAAGTAGAACATCAGATGAAACATTCAGCCACTTAGTTACATAATGATGATGCTAAATAGTTAGATATATAGAAAGGCCTATCTATGTCAGAAATATGGATAGAATGATAAATAAGGAGGGACCAATTGAAAATACAGTGGAGGTTAATATTTATTATCAGGAACATAGAGAGAGGATGGAGATTGATGTGATAGGGGAACAGAAGTGGAATGTAATCTTGGGAATACTGTGGTTAGCTCGCCACAATTCTGAAATTGACTAAGAGAACTAGAGAAGTGAAGATGATGAGGTGTCCAGAGGAGTGTGGTAAACAATAGAGACCAAAATAAGGGAAGTTGGGATAGTAAAAACAAAAAGAGGAAGAAAATAAGGAGGAAGAAGGGAAGAAACGAGAGGAGGAGGAAGCAAGAAGGAAACAGAGGAAGAAAAACAGAAAAGGGAGAAAGTGATCAATATAAATCAAGTGGTAGAAGAATGGGAGATCTGGAATAAAGAGGGAGAGACAGTGAAATCAGAAGAGGAAGTAAAGAAGTTGGTACTGGAAAAATTTCATAAATGAATCAAGGTGTTTGGGAAGAAAGCAAGTGAAAGGATACCAATGAGGAAAGTATGAGATCACACTATTGATATGAAGGAAGGATTTATGCCGAGGAAGGGAAAGGTGTATCTATTGTCAAGAGAGAAAAAAGGGAAAGTGAGAGAGTTTATAAAGAAGTAGCTAAGAAAGGGATATATTAGATCCTTGAAGTCACCTCAGATAGCACCAGTGTTCTTTGTAGGAAAAAAGAATGGGAAGAAGAGAATGGTGCAGAACTATCGATATCTCAATGAGTAAACAATAAAGAACAATTACCCATTACCACTTATTTTGGACGTGATTGAGAATATAGGCACTAAGAAGGTATTCATGAAGATGGATTTGAGGTGGGGTTACAACAATGTCAGAATTAAGGAAGGAGATGAGTGGAAGGCAGCTTTTACGATCTCTGAGGGATCTTTTGAACCCATAGTTATGTTCTTTGGATTGATGAATTCACCAGCCATGTTCTAGACCATGATGAACAAGTTGCTGAGGGACTTGATAAATATAGGAAAGGTGGCAGCCTTTATTGATGATGTGATAGTAGGGACACAAGAGGAAGAATGACATGATAAAATAGTAGCAGAAGTGGTGAAGAGGTTAGAAGAGAACAATTTATATGTAAAACCTGAAAAATGCAAGTAAAAGATTAGAGAAGTAGGGTTTCTAGGAGTAGTGGTTGGACTAGAAAAAATTAAGATAGAGGAGAAGAAAGTAAAGGAAGTATTAGATTGGCTGACACTGAAGTGTGTCAAGGACATACAAAAGTTTTTAGGATTGGCAAATTACTATCACTGATTTATCCAAGGTTTTGCATCTATAACTAGACCGTTGCATGATATGGTGAAGAAAGGACAGAAGTGGGAATGGATGGAAAAGTAGGAAAGGGCATTTAGAGAGCTAAAGGAGAGGTTTACCAAGGAACCAGTACTAGTAGCACCAGATTTAGACAAAAAAATGAGAATGGAAGTAGATGTATTAGATTACACAACAGAAGAGATTTTGTCTATGGAGTGTGAAGATGGGAGGTGGAGGCCAGTAGCTTATTTATTGAAGTCATTGAATACAACAGAGAGAAATTATAAAATACATGATAAGGAAATGTTGGTGGTTATAAGAAAATTAGAAAACTGGAGGCATTTGTTAGAAGGCGTTAAATTCAAGTTCGAGGTCTGGACAGACCATAAGAACTTAGAATATTTTATGAAGGCACAAAGGTTTAACCAAAGACAGGCTCGATAGGGATTATATTTATCAAGGTTTGACTTTATTCTAAAACATGTTCCAGACACAAAAATAGGAAAGGCAGATAGACTTAGTAGGAGACTGGACTGGAAAGTAGGAGTAAAAAAGGATAACAAAAACCAAATACTTATAAAGGACTGGTGGGTATGTAGTTTACAAGAAGTAGTAATAGAAGGACCAGAAGTAGATATAGTAGAAAAAATTAAAAAAGCTAGAAGTAAGGATGAAGAAGTAGTTAGAGTAGTAGAAAAGATGAAGAATGCAAGAGTAAAGGAGCTAAGAGGAGATGAATGGCAGCTGGAAGGAGATTTAGTGTTAAAAGAAGGGAAAATATATATACCAAAGGACTAGGAGTTGAGAGCAGAGATAATCCAGTTACATCATGATGTACTGATAGCATGACATGGAGGAAGATGGAAGACAATAGAGTTAGTGACAAGGAATTACTGATGGCCAGAGTAATAAAAGATGTGGAAAAATATGTGGATGGTTGTGATATGTGTCAGAGGATGAAAAACAGAACAGAGGCACTAGCAGGAAAGTTGATGATGAATGAGATACCAGAGAGGACGTGGACACATCTGACAGTGGACTTTATCATGAAGTTACCATTAGTAGCAGGGAAGAATGCGATATTAGTGGTATGCAATAGATTGTCAAAAATAACACATTTTGTGGCAACCACAGAAGAAACGACAGCAGAAGGGTTGGCAAGACTGGTCTGAGACAATGTGTGGAAGTTACATGGGCTACCAGAGAGTGTAATAAGCAATAGAGAACCATAGTTTGTAGCAGAGTTAATAAGAAAGTTGAAAAAGATGTTGGGAATAGAAATAAGATTGTCGGCAGTGTTCCACCCACAAACCAATGAGCAGACAGAATGGATGAACCAAGAGTTGGAACAGTATTTGAGGTTCTTTACAGAATATAGACAGAGAGACTGGCTGGAGTGATTAGCAACAGCAAAGTTTGCAGTGAACAACAAGGTTTATTTGGCAACAAACTATGGGAAAGAGCTACAGATGGAAGCTGATATTAGAAGGAAAGATAAGGTAGAAAAGGCAATGGAGTTTGTAGAAAGGATGAGAAGAGTACAAAAGGAAGTGGGAGCAGCATTGAGAAAAGCACAAGAAGAGATGAAAAGACAGACAAACAGAGGGAGGTAAGAAGTAGAAAACTGGAAGAAGGGTGAAAGGGTAATGCTAAGTACCAAAGACTTAGTATTCAAGGAAAGACTAGCAAAAAAGTTAATGGAAAGATTTGTGGGATTCTATGAGATAAAAAAAGCAGTATCAAAGAATACAATGAGGTTGAAGTTATCACCTTTGATGAGGATTCACCCAGTAGTGAGCATTAGTAGAATAGTAAGATATAGGAAGCCAGTAAAAGAGCAGAGGGTAAAAGAACCAAAGTCAGTAGAAGTGAAAGGAGTAGAGGAATAGGAAGTGGAGAAGATATTGAATAAAAGGAAGCTATGGAAGGTAGAAAAGTACTTAGTACACTGGAAGGGGTTTATGGCAGAGAATGATATATGGGAAAAAGAGAAGAACTTAGAAAATGCAAGGAAGCTGGTAGAAGAGTTTAAAGGAAGGCTAAGCGCAAAGGTTAGGAGACAAGAGAGGATAGAAAAAAGGTGGAAAGTACAAATAAACTCAGAGGCGGAGGAATTTAAAAGAGGAAGACAAAGTGTGACATGGTCATAGAAGTCACATGCTTACATGATACAGAGAAGGGTATAGAAGGTTCTGGAGCAAAATAAAGTCATACAACATGGTAAAGGCATGTTGGCCTTATGAGTAAAGCATGGTCTTTAGGGTAGGTTAGAATTAACTTAGCATGGACCATTGCCAAAAGGTATATAAGATAGACTAGATTGTAGTAGGAACTCTATTGAGTTCTCTTGTGTTACTCCCTACAAGAGTATGCCTTCTACTCAATACAGAGTCTAAGTCATAACAAAGTACTTCTAAAGTGTAGGAAAGTGGATGAGTAAATGATACTAGCAAATTTCAGAAGATAATAGAAAATTGTAAAAGAGTAAGAGAATGCTGGAAAAGAGGATTAAATAACATATCTAAATGGTTGAAAGTATTAGTATATAACTTGAAAGAGTTCAGAACATAAGAAAGTAGATAAGTAGATAAGTGTAGATATGTTAGATGTGGTTCACACCTTGTTATCTGAGATCTGAAAAGGGGATCTTGGATGTTCCAGAACTAAGTGATTTGCATTATCCAAGAATACAGAAGATAGAGCAGGATAACCTTTGGCTTTAGCTTATGTACTATATCTCTGTAAGTTGCACTGGTTACATATTTTAGATCAGGAACTAGGGGATTAGGGGGTGGAAAACCACCAGAGGGCAGCAAGGTATGTCATTGCTAACACTGGAAGAGGGGTGTTAGTTTTTGTTAATTTTCAGAATAAGTACTATAGTATAAACTACTGGATTATATACTAGTTAGTATATCTAGGATAGCTATCTGGAATGTAGCTATTAAGCAAGTTACTCTGATTAATTGTAATTCTTAGATGTCAAAAGAGAAATATCTATAAAGTTAACTTGGACTAGCAAGGACATCTGAGGTGATATAGCTAGTTTTAATCCACATCAGAAAGGGTTTAGTGTAGATGAGGACTGGTGGTTATATATGGATATGGATGGATAAGGCTAGAATACAGGATGTGACATGTCAAGAGTACAGTATGAAGTACATATATAGCACCAGCCAGATGTCAAAGGCTTAGCTTTGATATTATGTACTTTTAGCCTAGCTGGTTTAGTGGCTAGTCTGTTTTTAATATAATATCAAGCTTCCAAGCAGTTAATAGTTTAACTTCTGGTAAAACTATTCCCTTTAAATAGACAGTTGTTAGTATGAAAGCATGATGTAGTCAGGAGTATCACTAGAGATGGTAACAGTTGCTTAGTTGTACATTTCTATTAGACTGGATACTCTGTGAAGCAGAGTTTACTGGGTCCTTTAGAAACCCCATAAAAACTGTCAAGATTTTTTAGACCACAACAAATAGTATAACTCTTGGGTATAGCTATTCATATAACTTCCATGTGGGGACCACATGCCTTAAAAGGGGGATACTAATAGGAGTACAGTATAAAGTACATATATAGCACCAGCCAAATGTTAAAGCTAAGCTTGATATTGTGTGCTTTTAGCATAACTGGTTCAGTGGCTGGTCTGTTCTTAACACAGATGATGAAACAGAGTTCAAGATGAAGATTACTGATAGGAAATAAGTATGTTGCTATTAACATCAGAGTTTTAGTGTTAAGAGTAGTAAAAACTATAGTTAATTATCAGACTGAAGATTACAGAGTATCTACTAGTCTCTTAAATATTTGAAAACTTGAGTGGTGCTATTACTATATAGTCTAGCAATTATCCACATCAAGTGAGATTAATTTCTATACCTAGCTTTTAGCTGGACAAATATCTGATCAAAATGATCTATAGAGAAATACTGGCTAGATGTAAGGTTTTAATAGAAGTAAACTCTGTTATAAAAGATCAAGTATTTTCAGAGCTTGAAGAGAATAATAACTCTACTATAGAAGATAGGCTACTTACATGGTTTGAGATGAGAGTAAGTCTGCTATAAAAGACATTAATACTTAGAATGGAGTTATAGACTTCAAAAACAATCTTGGTTTTAGCTTATATGCTATATTGTCTACTTGTTACTTAGTTATAACTTCAGATAATAAGGAACAGAGTTGAGATAATATGTACTAATAAAATTATATTGCTATTAATACTGGAGTTTAGTGTTAGGAATAGTTAATTGTCAGACTGAAAAGTATTTACCAGTTCTTAAATACTAAAAAAATATCTAAAACACTTAGATATTCAAGTGGTATTATTATTGTATAGCATAACACTTCTTTATTGTTACAACTTAAAGCTCAAAGAGTTAAGCGATAAGACAACTCTTGTATTGAGTAACATAAGAGAACTCAATAGAGTTCTAGTACAAAGTAGTCTACCTTATATACTACTACTTATGGTCTGTGCTCACTACTGTGCACCCTACCCTAAATGACCATGTGTATGACATGAGGCCAACATGTGTTGTCCATGCTGTATGACATCACTTTATTCCAGAACCTTCTACTCCATTCTCCTGAGTCCTGTGATCAGTCTTGTGACTATGCCATCAACTTGTGACTGATGTGACAGCGTGACTGATAAACCCTAACCTGAGTTGTTCTAAAAATAGAAAATAAAGGAAAAATGAAAAAGAGAAAATAAAAAATGAAGTCTACCATCAACGATCTTGACATTATCCCCTTCTTAAGGTTTCTCCTCTGGAGAAATGTCCTGTTCTCCAATCTCTTCTTCTTATCTTTTTATTTTCCTCTTCCATTTTTTCTTCTACCATCTTCAAATACTTGCTTTCATCAATCTGCCTATCTTTCTTCTACCTTTTCCAATTCTTTTCTAACTTCCTTAAATATTCTTCCTCAAACTTTCGATCATCCCACCCGTACAATAATTTTGCCGTGTACTTCCCCGGTAACTCCATCTTTCTGTGCTCATCTATGTTTCCCTCCTGTCTTCTAACTTCTATCCCTCCTCACTCAAACTCTTCAATCAATTCTTCCACATTTTTCAAAATTTCTCTCCTCTCCCAAGTATCCCCTTCAGCCATAAATCCCTTCCATCTTATCAAATATTTCTCTACTCCCCTCATCTTTTTCTTGTTTAATATTTTTTCAACTTTCCATTCTTCAACTCCCTCTACCTCTACCAGTTTCTCTTCCTCTTTCTTCTGTCCCTTCATCTGCTCTTTATACCTCACAATCAGGCTAACGTTTACTACCAGATGAATTCTCATTGAACTTGGCAATCGTAATTTCACCATGTTTGAGGATACCACTTCTTCTATCGCATAAGGTCCTATATATCTCTCTGTCAACTTTTTACTTGGTCTTTCTTTAAACACTAAGTCTTTAGTGCTCAATAATACCCGATCTCCCTTCTTCCATTTTTCCGTCTCTTTCCTTCCCCTATCTGCATATCTCTTCATCTCTTCCTGGATTTTCCTCAGTGCCATCTCCGCTTCTTCATGAACCTTTTTCATCCTTTCAACAAACTCTGTCGCATTTTCCACCTTTCCTTTCCTCCTAATATCTCCCCCAATTCTCATTTCTCTTCCATAATTTGCCATGAATGGCGAGACTTTGGTCGTTGTATGAACTTTATTGTTCACCGCAAACTCTGCCATTGCCAACCACTCTGGCCAATCTTTCTGCCTATTTTCAATAAAGAACCGGAGGTACTGCTCCAATTCTTGATTCATCCTCTCAGTTTGTTCATCTGTCTGAGGGTGAAATGCTGTTGATAACTTTGTTCTTATTCCCAACATCCTATTTAATTCTTTTGTTAACTCAGCTGCAAACTGAGGTCCTCTGTCCAATACCACACTCTCCGGCAACCCATGCAGTTTCCATACATTGTCCCAGAATAATCTTGCTAATCCCTCTGCTGATGTCCCCTCAGTTGTTGCCACAAAATGTGTCATTTTTGACAACCTGTTGCATACCACTAATATCGCATCTTTCCCTGCAACTACCAGCAATTTCGTGATAAAATCTACCATCAAGTGTGTCCACATCTTTTGTGGTACTTCACTTAACTTTAACTTCCCCACCGGTTCCTCTGTCCTATTTTTCATCCTCTGGCATAGATCACATCCCTCCACATATTTTCCTACATCTCTAGTCACTCCCGGCCACCAATAATTTCTTGTTACCAACTCCACTGTCTTCCATCTACCTCTATGTCCCACTGCTGGCACATTATGATGTAACTGGATTATCTCTACCCTCAATTCCTCATCTTTTGGCACATACACCTTCCCTTTCTTTAATACCAGATCATCTTCAATCTTCCACTCGTTTCCTCTTACTTCCCTGACCCCCGCCTTCTTCATCTCTTCTACTACTCTAATTACATCCTCGTCCTTACTCCTTGCCTTTTTTATCTTTTCTACTAAATCTAAATCTACTTCTGGTCCTTCTACAACTACTTCATACATATTGCGAATCCAATTGTCCTTAATAAATACCTAGTTCTTGTTGTCCTTGTCTACCCCTACTTTCCAGTCTGCTCTTCTACTAAGTCCATCTGCCTTACCCATCCTACTTCCTGCCACATGCTTCAGGATAAAATCAAACCGAGACAGATACAATGCCCATCTAGCTTGTCTCCTGTTCAATTTTTGCGCCTTCATAAAATATTCTAAATTCTTGTGATCTGTCCAGATCTCGAATTTGAATTGTGCTCCCTCTAGCAAATGTCTCCATGCTTCCAATCCTCTCACAATTGCCAGCATTTCCTTATTGTGAATTTCGTAGTTTCTTTCTGTCTCATTCAATGATTTGGACAAAAATGCCACTGGCCTCCATAATCCATCCTCACACTCCATCGACAATACTCCACCTGTTGCATAATCCGATGCATCCACTTCCATTCTCATTTTTTTATCTATATCGGGGGCTGCCAACACTGGCTCCTCTGTAAATCGTTTTTTCAACTCTTTAAATGCCTTCTCCTGCTTTTCTGTCCATTCCCACTTTTTATCCTTTTTAACCATGTCATGTAACAGCCTTGCCACAGTTGCAAATCCTTCTATAAACCAGTGATAGTAATTTGCCAGTCCCAAGAACTTTTGTACATCCTTAACGCATTTTGGCATCGGCCATTCCAAAACACCTTTTACTTTTTCTTCCTCCATTTTTATCCCCTCCGGTCCTATCACTACTCCTAAAAATCCCACTTCTTTAACCTTCCACTTACATTTCTCTGGTTTGACATACAAATCATTTTCTTCCAACCTTTTAATCACTTCCGCTACCAATTCGTCATGTCCCTCTTCTGTCTCCGTTCCCACTATCATGTCATCAATAAAGACCGCTACTTTTCCTATGTTAATCAAATCCCTCAACAATTTGTTCATCATAGTTTGGAATGTTGCTGGAGAATTTGTTAATCCAAAAAACATAACGGTGGGTTCAAACGACCCTTCCGGCGTCGTGAATGCCACCTTCCACTCATCTCCCTCCTTGATTCTTATGTTGTTGTACCCCTACCTTAGATCCATCTTTGTGAACAGCTTCTTTGTCCCAATGTTCTCCAAGACATCCGATATCAATGGCAGTGGATAATTGTTTTTTATCGTCCACTCATTAAGATACCTATAGTCTTGCACCATCCTCTTTTTTCCATCCTTCTTTCTTACAAAGAACACTGGTGCCGTTTGTGGTGACTTGGACGGCTGGATGTATCCCTTCCTCAGCTGCTCCTTCATAAATTCTCTCACTTCCTCCCTTTTCTCTCTTGACAAAGGGTATACCTTTCCTTTTCGTGGTATGAACCCCTCCTTCACCTCTATCACATGATCTCATATTTTTTTTGTTAGCATTCTTTCCAACTGCTTCTTTCCAAACATCTTTATCCACCTATGAAATTCTTCTGGCACTAACTTCTTTGCCTCTGTCTCTGACTTTGCCGCTTCTTCTTCCTCGTCCTATATTTCCCACTTCTCCCCTACTTTTCTTACTTCCACTTGTTTTCCCTTTTCCTATTTCTTCCACTTCTTCTTCTCCTCTCTCTTTTTCTACACTTCCTCCCTTGCTTCTTCTTCCTTCTGCTTCTCCCATTCCGATTTTCCTTGTACTGGTCTCCACTGCTTTCCACATTCCTCCAGACACCGCGTCATTTTAACCTCCCCTGTTTTCCAATTGATCTCAGGATTGTGGCGTGCTAGCCACGGCATCCCCAGGATTACCGACCACTTCTATCCTCCTATTACGTCAATCTCCATTCTTTCCACATGCCCTTTATAATATACATTCACTTCCACTATATTTTCTATCGGTCCTTCCTTATTAATAGACCCATCCTGTCATATACAAGTCCACCTGTCCGGAAACAACGTCCCTGCGGTGAAGCCACCTCTGAACCATACAAGCCCGCCTTCCACGGCAGCCACCTTTCTCACAACACGTCTCATGGCGGTGCTGCATCCCTCCGGATATTCCATCTTCCATGGCGGAGATACTCCTATTCAACTCAGTCTTCCATGACAGAGTTACTCCTGTCAGTGTCTCAACACTGAAATCTCCACTCAGGGCAATAGGGGTTTTACCACTGAAACCCTGAGCATCTCCTATAATATCTGTTTGTATATAAGACTAGTAGTTACACTGTAATTTGCTAGTCTGATAATCAACGAAGATAACCTCTTATTGAACTTGATCTCCAGTGTTCGATGGCGACACACCAATCAGTACTCACTTCCACTTGGACTTCCTCTCCTTCATCTGAAGTTGCGACCATGCGGCAGACAGACGGCACAGCACATAAGCTGAAGCCAAGGTTGTTCCACAAGTCTACTCATCCCCGAGTCCATTCTGTGGACTTCCACCCCGGTGTGAACTGCACCTGACACATCCACATTTCTCACCTGCATTGGTCTTTCTAACTTCTTTAGCTTAAAGCCCTGTTTTCTGGCAAACTCAGAGCTCATAACTAATCCTGTCGCCTCACTATCCAACAACGCTTCCACTGTAATCCCCTCCTGCATATCCAATCTTTCTAGTCCAATTCTTATTGTTATCTCCCTCAATGTCTTTTCCTCTGTTTTTCTTACTTCAGTCTCCTCTTCTTCAGATGCATCAGCGTTTATTTCTTTAGCTAATACACTATATCTATTTAGAGAACCTAGTTGAGGAGTTCTAGGTTCTCTCCCTCTTTTAAATTGTTCGATGAATTAATGATCTCCTCAATTCTTCCCCCTCCATATTCCACTCTTCTATTGTCTGCCACTCTTCCCCTTTGACCCTGATTTCTGCAATTGCAGGCCATGTGCCCGAACCCTCCACAGGCGTAACAATTTCTTCCACGATCTACCTCTATGGCATAGGGGTCCTGTCTAGGAGGCGCCCCCATACTCTGCCCTACTCCTACTCTCGATCCTCTCACCACTCCTTCCATTGGAGCAGGCCCCATTGTTGCCTGCTGAGGCATTTGCCTCCTTTGCCACACTAATGGTTATGGCAAGCTTTGTCTTTGCTCCTGCTTAGGAGCACTTCCTGTCGCTTCCTTCTTTCCCCTCAACCTGTCTTCCTCTCTCCTACTCTCCCTCCAGTTTCTATCAAGGGCCGTTGTCCTCCTATACCATTGTTCTATGGAGGCTGGTGGATTTTCCACCTCCATCAACTTCCTTATAATTCCCCTATTCATCCCTCTTTTGAATTCCTCCACCAACAGTCTCCCCTCATATCCACTTCCACGTGCTGCCCTCTTAAACTCCTGCACAAATTCTTCCATCGACTTTCCTTCCTGTTCTAATTTCCTCAGCTCCGCTGCCTTTACTGCTTCTTCTTCCCCTCCTCCAAACTCCTTCTTTAATACTGTCAAAAGTTCTTCTGCTATCTCATATTCCATTTCCCCTGCCTCCAATTTCTCCATTACATTTTCTTTCCAAATATCCACTGACCCTCCCTGCACATGTGACAAAATCCAAAACACCTGCTCTTCTACTGTCATTTCTCTCATCTTCATCCTCAAATATAGTCTACACGCAGTTACAAATCCTCCCACCTTCTCCATTGAAGATGGCTGGCTTAGCCACCTCCACATGAGGTCCCAAATTAGACCCTGTTGTTGCTTTCTCTACAGTTTCTCCTCCTCCTCCTGCTACAAGCAGGGCTTGTATCTGTGCCTGCATTGCTGCCAGATGATCATTTGGAAATCCATATGACTCATGTTGAGGTAAGGTGGTGGTGGTGGTGGTGTGGGTGGAGGTGGTGATGTATATAATGGGAGAGCAGAACCTGTGCTGGTCTCACTCTCAGACTCATACTTGGAAGACGAAGAAATCTCTGTATGTGATAGCAAGCCCTCTTCAAGTCCCGTCTACATAATTATTGACTACTTGTTTACTGGCTACTGCCCTAATGGAAATGTATGTTATTTTGTCCTAAGAAGGACGTTCTACTCTAGACAACTGTTTTAAGAACAAGTTGCCGTTCCTCTGTGTAGACAGACTACAAGGGAGTCTGTAGCATAAGGCTGATAGGTGAAAAATGTACTAGCACGTCCACAAAAGATGATATGTCTGAGATACACCAGTGGGCTTTGGTGCAAACAAACGGCTAAGCTTCTCCTGCCTAGCTAGTATACCCCTTATGCCTAGGGTCCAGCAATAGCTTCTTGACTAAAGGACTGTGTTGTCTCTCAGTCAAGGATGAGTAAAGAGTAAGTTAGGGAAGGCTAGTGTTAAGCAGTCCCAGGGATAGGTATCAAGTTCTAATGTTATGAACTAAAGCTCAAGGATTTAAGCAATAGAATAACTCTTGTATTGAGTAACACAAGAGAACTCGATAGAGTTCCTAGTACAAAGTAGTCTACCTTATATACTACTACTCATGGTCCATGCTCACTACTATGCACCCTCTCCTAAATGACCATGTGTATAACATGAGGCCAACATGTGTTGTCCATGTTGTATGACGTCACTTTATTCCAGAACCTTCTACTCCATTCTTCCAAGTCTCATGATCAGTCTTGTGACTATAGGAAAAGACAAAGAAAAAATAAAAATAAAATAAAGTGAAAAGAGAAAATAAAAATGAAGTCTACCGTCAATAATCTTGACAGCAATGTTATTAGACATAGTTTATATATTATAACTTAAGACTAAGTGTTTGATCAAAAAAAAAAACTTATATTGTTTAGCATAAAAGAACTCACTAGAGTTCCTAGTATAGGTGTTTACTTTATATATCTCTAGTACATAGTCTATATATACTTATATTTAGCCTATTCTAAATATTATGAGTTTATATAAATAAAGGCATTATCTCTTTATGATATATGATATCACTCTTCTAATAGGTTACATAATGTTGTGACTATAAACATTACATATATGTCTGATCTGTGACATCATCTTGTTTCTCTCTTGTTAAGTTTGAAAATAAGAAAAGAAAAGAAATAAAAAAGTTGGAATAAAAAATACAAATAAGAGAAGAAAAGTGGAAAAAAAACAAGTTCACTATCTTTAACTCTAATATAATACTCTATTATCCAAGATCCAATAAAGGTTTCTTGAAAGTTCAAAAATGGGTTAATAAGTGTTATTCAAGTATACAAAATATAGGAGTTAGAATAACCTTTGTGTTATAATCTTAAGCTTGGTTTAGGTTGCAACTAAGGCAAAGGCTTGAGAAAGAAGTAAGAAAATAATTAATTGGTAAAGTGTAAAGATTGTTATATGCTAAGTCCATCTATCTAGAAAATATATCTCCACAGTGATACTGTCTTCTCAACATTTACTATACAAAAGCCTGTCTTCCACAACAGCCACCTTTCTCACAATATATCCTTGCAGCAGTGATGCAACTATTTGGATATTCCATCTTTCATAATGGAAATACTCCCATCCAACTTAGTCTTCTATGGTAGAGT
>Ga0157364_1004495_pt1 | contig 13951 bp, 9 predicted proteins | sample AttsexASBM2_FD_111476 | JGI IMG/M metagenome (GOLD analysis project Ga0157364, IMG submission 111476) | Fungus gardens microbial communities from leaf cutter ant in Ribeirão Preto, State of São Paulo, Brazil - Atta sexdens ASBM2 | ecosystem: Host-associated > Fungi > Mycelium > Unclassified ... | reverse complement strand
GGAAATATATATGTATGTATATATATATATATATATATATATATATATATATATATATATATATATACACACACACACACACACACACACACACACACGCGCGCGCGCGCACGACCTGTGCTCGATGAACGAAGACCGTGGCTAACAACAGTTGACTGGAACATGTGCCCGGTGTATTGATTACCGCGACCGGCAGTACCTCGTTAAAGAGTTTCTCATAGACGCGTCGTTTTAAACGCACGATTGACTATTTACTATCGTTCGAAAAAATACTCGTAAAAAAAATCTTTCATTCTTTTCTCAAAAAATGTTTCTACGAATAATATAAAATAATAATATTTTAATAATTCTATAATATATATAATATTTCTTTGGCTTGTATCATCGAATTATTGAACGTACCTCAGATTACTAGGTAATCTAATTATATTTAAAAAATAAAAACGATCGCGAGTCTAATTAGAATTTTTTACATTGATATAACGTAATCGTGACTTTATATAGAGTATAAAAAATCGGAACAAGAGCATTAAACGATTCAGATGATTCAACGCGTCATCATTCAAAACAATTCCCCTAGACAACTAGTCATTCGGATGACGATGATACTTCATAAACCAGATCAAGGGGCAAGAGGAGGAGAAGGAAGAGTAGAAAGCCCAGGCAGAGTGAGAGGAAGCTGAAGGGAAAAGAGAGAAGAGAAAGAATACTAAATAGGCCTATAGAAGAGAGAGCGCACGAGCGTCCCGTGCATTAATTCAGAACAAGGTCTATAGCCCTATGCAAATCTCTCGTGTACAGGAAATCCTAGGAAGCTGCCTAGGATTCTCTCTCTCTCTCTCTCTCTCTCTCTCTCTCTATCATCTTGAAAATCATAGCAGACTTATAACGCGTTATTCATCCTTGCGTTTAATACATCTCGCACGAACGTGATAGCTCGCGGCAGAAAATAAATTGCGATAGAGACCGTTCATTTTTGGAACATGAACGCGTATGATTTCTAAGATTGCGTTACATATATATATCCATATTGCAAAAGAGCAATACAAAATTACAAAATTTTGTATTTTCTCTAGATATTAGAAAAAGTTAGCTTTATTAGTTCAGAAGTAAGAATTATCCAAGAGTATAAATTTCGATTAGTAAAATTACCTGGATGTATAATGGATAGGAAATATTTAAAAAACGTATAAAAAATTTAGTATAAGATCTGAGAGTTAACTTTAACATTTGCGGAAGCATCTGTAAATTGAATGACGCTAAATATTATAATAAAATCTACAATAACTTACTTTGATGGTGATAATTTTCGTTTGCGATCCTCAGGAGAGGCACTGGCTTGCAAAGTGGCTTGATGTTCTGTATATGTCTGTATTTTGTATACAGTTTCCTTTGATAAACTTTTCAACGCGATACCGGCCTGATCACGACGATATAAGCCTACGTATGCGGATGTGTCGGATAACCATGAAATGTATCCGCCTCCTGTAAACAAAAAGAGGAAGAATTATATTCTTCATGCATATCTTCTATGTAATCTATATAGAATCTACATTAGTCAATTCATGTTTGTACAAAAAAAGAAAGTTATCGTTTTGTACTTTAGATGTATTATAATATTATACTTGCCAAATGGAATAAAGAGTTGAATGATATCCATGTGTTTCCATTCTTTGGGGAATGTAAGGTGAAACACGTGTTCTCTGCTAGGATTTGCTAGAAAAAGATATATCATTAAATGAAAGTAATGCATTTTCCAATGATATTGTAATATCATTGGAATTTTTCAGTGACACTAAATATACTTACGATCTTTTCCTACCAAATTTATATATGGAAAGTCTTTCAGTCTTGGTACAGGAATTCTACACAAAAAAATGACTACAATAATAAAATAATTATAATTATATATAAATAAAATAAAAAGGTAAAAAGTATAAATTTTATAGGAATGTAATATTATTTTTTATTGATATAAAATATACTTACTTATTAAGAAAAGGATAAAGTAACGGTGAATTCGCTAATACCGTCGCATTTTCAATGTGTTGTAATTTGCCTGAAATAAGCAATAATCCAATATGTATTTCTTGGCAAAAATTATAAAATAATTAATCATGAATTTAATTTATCCATCAATGTACATAATTAATCAACATAAAAAATATCGATGAATATAAGAAACATTTACTCTATCAAAATATATATTTTTATTATAATTATAATAATTATTTTCAAAATGAATAACAATATCGACAATAATACTATCTATCATTATATTTGTACTTGATATATTGTTACTGACCAAGATAATTAGATAATGCAATAAAGCATAAACCAGTGATGTACGCATCATATCCTGCCTCATGATATTTTTCTTTTGACATCGAATAACTTCGTCCTTCTACATTCTCGATATCGGGAATGGAAAAAGGAGGCTTGCTCACAGTGTCTATTAATAAGTTCAAGTTCGACGACCCCACAAGTTCTTTAAAATGTTGTGATTGACAGATGACTTTTGTATCTAACAAACTTAGATAAAAAAAGGAGATAAATTTTTACAATTTTAATTTCTAAATATTTTAAAGCAAGTAATATTCAAAGAAAATTCTAATTTTATAAACATAAATATTCACATAGCAGATTCCGGATTTGATTCTAAACTTCATCCCATATATGCCTCATTTTTAGAGAGATTCATTAAAGAATTAAAAAGTTTTGAATAAAAAGATATAAAATAATTATATTTAAAATGAAACAATGAATTAAATATTTGCGCCTTACTTAGGGAACAAACCATGAAGCAAGGTCTTGAATTCTAAATAGTCCTTTGGCAAAGATGTAAAAAATTGATGTACAATATGACACAGATCTAACAGCATGTTATGACCTACTATTATTTTTTCCTGAAATAAGAAAATTAAAGTACATTTAAAAATAATTATACATAAACCAAAAAATTACATTAATGAAGCAATATTTTGTCTCTTTATTAAAAAAAATATTAAAAAATATTGCTTATAAAAAGTTTAGATTTAAAAAAAATGATCACAAACTGACTGTGAGCTCACTATATTTGCCCACTAAATGTACAATTAAAAACTTTACTTACAGATTCTACAATTTTTTTCAGCAGATTGCTGAGTCCTACAGCTTGTTTAATTTCTAGTTTTTCCTTTTCTTGCTTTTGATTTTCCCTTTCTTCCTCTTCCTCTTTGGTACCTGCTCTTCGCACCAAAAGACATTGCCAGCCATTCTCCATTTTGTTTTCAACTATTACTTTGTTAGGCCATCTGATCCGTGCCTCCTGATATACCAGTCTTCTCATAAAACCATTACAGTGGTCTATCGTCAACTCTTTTGCATCTGAGGCAAGAAAATTCTCTATTCTAGAACTGAAATTTATATACACTATAGATTTTCTGATATACAGTCAAAATTTTTAGACACCTCTCAAGTCTCTTTGAGCTTTTCTCGTAACTTTATCTTGCTAAATTAAAGAAAATGGTAAATCAAAAAGATGCAGATTTACCATATTTCTTCTATTTGAGGTTTGTCAGTATCCGTTATTGGAATTATGTAGCTCTCCTCTTTCATTTTCCGTTTCTCCTCCAAGCGTTTGACAAGTTTCTCCTCGTCGCTGGCAGTGAGATAAGGTATGCCATGCTTGAATAGCTTATTGAAGTCAAAATCTTTATTTGCCAGAAATATTAAAGACGACGACTGGCACATGAATCTAGTGTCTGTAACCTGGCGATTTATCGGTTTAGGAAACACATAGAAGTTATAAGAACGCTGTGAATATCTGGAACAGACAAGCCCTATTTTTTTTCCATTTATGTAATTTCACTACTTTCGAAAATGCTTGTTCACTTCAATTAAATTAGTAATGTCCATTTCTACTAATGTAGATTAATTTTAATCTTAGTTTTATTTTCTTGCTATCTTCTAGTTCTAAGAATTAGAAAAGGATAGAATAAATTAAATCAAGATTAAAGTTAATGGTAGAAATATGGCAAAAGACAGAATTAATATCTCACTTGTGCGTATCTGAGTGGTATGTGAAGACGGATAGACCAAACTGCATCAGCAAAAAGTTCATCGATCCCGCTCGGATCTTGGAATAATACTGAGCCGGCGTATCAAATTGGCCTCCATCTGGACCAACAATAAGACCGGTGAACTCGCCGTCAATACTAAGAAATGTAGCGTCTTTTATGATGCTATCCAATTCACTCAGCACATCCTGAAAGTCTAATCAAGATCATGTTAAATTACACAAAGTTCAACGACTAGTATCACCTGTACTGTCTAAACTCACTTGAGCTCGTCACCTCCATTGTTTTCTAATTGTTACCCTCGAGTCCACTCGCGTCGCTTACGCGGATCAACGCGGACGTTTAATGTACACACATGATGATCACGATGACGTGGGAACAGACGCAGTAAACTGCCCGCGTTGAACAGAATCAGATGGAATCCGTTACTGGCGCCTCTATGTGTACAAAATCTGTACATTGAACTACGTAAGGTAGTTACGGATATTTCCGGCGGGTAACACATCTGTACGATCACATATCATACATCACATGAGTGCTAGCAGAGAGAAACCTGAGAGAGGCCATGCCAACCTTCATTCCTATTACTCGTCGAAATTATCCGTACATACACTACCTCCAATACATCCACTTTCAGTTTGGAAACTACCTGACTAGTTACATTTTCTGTCGATAAAATCGTATGATCGAAAATAGATGTAGTTCGTGTCGATACTAAATTCTCAGGGGATCGATTCTGTATCTTGAAATGAGATGAAAATTATAAAAGTGAGCGAATTTATTAGAATACTAATTATTTCATTGGTCAACACATAGTAAATTTGCTCGCTTTTGTAATTTTCACCTTGAGGTCGATTCTATATCTTCAAACAAGATAAAAATTACAAAAGCGATCAAATTTAAAGATACAGAATCGATCCCCAAGATAGAAGCGTGCCGACTAGAGAGCCTCACCATAAACTATATTATTAAAGACCGATATCTTTAGAGACTTCGCGAGAATTCGCGACCTTGAGAATATTGAAGTGATTAAGAATTAAAAACTGATAATATTGATTAAATTAATTTTATGATTTATTAGTTTAGTAGACGTATTTATGCATTTAGTACTCGATTTTTCTTTAAATCTCTATGATTTCAGTGTTATCGTCAAAGTTTGATTATCAACAGAGATGATTCTCTGCAGAGAAAAAAATTGTAATTTTTCTGCAATATATAGGGTATTATAATTTTACAAGTATGCACATTTATTTATAGAAAATTTATATAATAAAAAATCATGAATTCAATAATGCATAAGCCAAATATTTATGTTGATAATAGCAAATTTATATCAATTGTTGATGATGTCAGCGTTCTTCAATTATCTCCGAGCCCTTTTTGTACTGCCAAAAATTTGCCCAGAGATGCGTTCAGAAATTATGCCTAGGTAACTCTGGAATGCTTTAGTATGCGCCTCGGATGTTCAGACACTTCAACTTATAATTTATTAGGAACCCAAAGCGTTCAAAAACGATTTAGATCACTCTAAGATCACTCTATTGTCAACTTACTTTTCAGTTGGGTAAAAGTTGCCCCGCATGCGCAATGCGCATTTCATATTATAAAATCATGTGCCTGATGAAAGTAAGATTAAGTTACGTAATTATTGAAAGGTTTTTAGGTCACTACGTTCAATATACAATTGATTTCTAGAACAAATACGATCTCTTTTTCGTGATTGTAATAGCAATTAATCTTACTTTCATGCCTTTTCTCAATCTTTATCAGTCACCCAATTGCATCACCCAAGACGTTCAGAAACTTCTTCGTCTGGATTACTCTGCACCCAGAATTTAGCTCACCCTACCAATACCCAGATTTTCTGAACGCACCCCAGGATTGACGGTCTTTAATAGTGGCCTCATACAAGGAGAGTGGAAAATTGCATCACGTGACCTGTCTCCTTTGATTGGACATCAAAGCTTCATAAGCATGGAAGAGATTGGAAAAAATTGGTCACGTGATGCAATTTGCCACTCTTTCCTCTTGTGAGCTCTCTAGTTATAAAAAGAGAAAGAGAAACGTTATCGACAGCGTTTTATCGACAGCGTCACAAAATAGATTTGAAATCCTATAGATGCACGTTTTGTACACAGAGGCGTAGCGAACCTTCTTCCCTTTAAAACATGAGTGTGTTTATTCTTTACATTAGTTAAGACTCGTTCAACAAACAAACTTAGCATTTGTGATTGTTTATATTGGTTTATATTGGTTGTTGATTTTTACTTTGAAAATGCTCAATGAATGCTTCTTCGAGTAAATTCGAATTATTATCGAATTGATGCTTATCAAGATCTATTAGGAAACTTTTTAGTTTGTGCACTCCTTAATTTTTGCCGGTCTATGATTTAGGTTAGAATTGACCGTTCAATATTGGAAATTTTATTACCGTAAAAAGATACAGAATTATAGAGAATTTAAAAATTATAAACGAACTGTGAAATGATGAGATGTGCAAACTTTGGAAATGGCAAAAAATCGCATTCAAGTGCGAAAAGAGGTAGTTATAGTTAATTCTGTTTAATTATTTTAATTATCTTCTTTTTATTGCTATTAAGGTAATAATAAGCTTTATAATAAGAGTGTATGCCTTACGCATAGGTGTAGATAATGTAGCAATGACAACGAGTGACAAGGTAAATAAGAAGAATGATAAGAAGATTGACTCTCCTCAAAGTTGCCAAGAACAATCAACCTCTGGTTACAGCACACCAGTCATGAAGAAACGAAATACAAAAGCGGATAAAGAAGCCTCTCCAGATTTTGATTATTCTCCAAGCCCGATCTTACCTACATTCACTCAGGAAGGTGGTAATGAGGTTGCATGGGATTGGCAAAGTTCTATGAGCAGGACTCCTGAGAACAGCAGCAAGAAACAGAATGTCCACTGTGAAACTCCAAAGGGTACTAAGTTGCTGCAAAGGAAGAGGATTTCGAACTCGCCTTTGTTGTATAAACCACTCAAGAGAAAAACTATCAAGATGGAAAACATAGAAAACATTGGACAATTTGCAGCTGAGCTGCAGGCATTAAACGAAAGAATGAGAGTTATAAAGCAAAACGACAATAATCATTCGAATGATTGTGTCGAAAAAAAAGAGGTGCCAACGTTAACGAACATAAGTGACAAGGAAGAAACGTCAAAAGTTCAAGATGACAAGCAGAATAGCATCGAAAAACACAGTAACGATAACGAACAGAGAAATGATAGTGTCGAAGAAACAAATGATCATAGCAACACCAATAAAAAGGAAACTAGCGGAACTTATGACGATTTATTTGATGATTCTGTAGATGACGATATAATCAGGTGCACTCAAGAGATAGAGAAGAAATTCAATTTGGAAAGAGGGAATTCTACTCAATTGCAGGTCAAAAAAGAAGATTCATGCAAAAATGATGTATTTAATAAGACATCTGTACAGTCTAGTTCCAGTGAGAATTGTAAAAATCAATTAAGAAGTGTTCGCTTATGGGACAATAGTTCATTAAAGACATATTCAAAGTTTTCATTGAAACGAGATGCAAACTCTAGTATACACTCTACAGTGCAGAACAGTAAAGATACGTATAAACTATGTCTAAATAATAATAATACAATACGTTCCTTTGCCAGAAAATCATGTGATAACAAAAAACTGTCAAAAAGTAATACGGTAGACTTATATGATTTTCATAACGATTCTTTTGACGATTGGTTAGCGTCGTGCGTTGAAGAAGAGAAATTACTTCCGAAATCTATATCCTCAACTCATAAAAACGATAGCACGAAAGTCCAAGCCAATTATAAGCATTTGACTAATGCGCCATTAAAGTCGGAAGTTAAATCCGCTGACTCATTTAAACCTGTGACAAAGCCTGAAACATCTAACGCTAACTACTTACAGAATAGAAAATTCTTTAAAACTAAGAGCTTGTCAGAGCAACCTGTTAATCGGGACGCAAGTGCTAAAGACTCGCGTGCCTCCGTAAGTACAAAACCGATTGTTACAAATGATTATAAAGCTGAGAATAAGGCAATTTCGTTAATGCATAGCGTGAATCGAATGCGTGGGTCCGATGTTAACAGGTGCGCGGTAAAAAGCGATGGTAATCATTTCGTTAAGCATCATTCTACCGGTAATATGAATAATGATACACGGGAAACGGCGAATAAACCTGGTTCACAACCCATAACACAATGTACCGCGGAAGAGATCGAAAGAAAGAGATTGCAAGCCGTAGCGAGGCTCGAGGCGAGAAGAAAGTTACACTTCACGAAGATTACAAATAATATCAATAGGTGAAACTTCAGGTCTTACGTCTATTGTACTTATTATGAGAAAGTGATTTCCTGAGTATAATATCGATAAAACATCGAAACAAATGAATGTTGTACTTCTAACGACAAAAGACCGTCTCTCTCTGTGATCGTCGTTATCATTATCTTATTGTAATCATTGTTATATTGTAGAACGTTTAAAGAAGTTGCGCAAATATATTTATAATTATACGTACAAGTATAATCTGACCTCAGAATACATTTAAATTATATATATATTATATATATATAATTATATATATATTATATATATATATAATTATATATATATATATATTATATAGATATATATATATATATATATACACACACACACACACACATAAACTCGTGAATACATAAAATTGTAAAAACGTAATTACGTCACACGTTTTTACCATGACATTTTTAATTCACGAACAACGTTTAAATTTTGTTAATTAAAAAAATTGTTTTTTCGATACTGTTTTTTCGATATTGTTACCAAATTGCAGCAGAGAATCTGTTAATTCTCTTCATTAACCACTCAGATCTAATGGCTTTTCTTCAATAAGTCATTACTTTTGCTTTCCAGCAACAGAACACATATATACTGTATGACGCAGTAATACAACACAGTGGTGACTTGTAATTAAAATATTGCTTTTTTATTTTCACCAGGATGAAATAAAAAAGGTCTGATATATTAGGTATAATAAAAAGAAATCCATTATTTTTGCATGAAATTGAATGGAAAAATAATGGATTTCTTTTTACTACACCTAATATCTATGTTCAAATATAATCTTAAAACTTTTTCAGAGAACCAATCTTTAAAAACAAATGGTAATAAAATGTAAAAATTTGTGAAGTAATATAAGATGACGAACATCATGTAATATAAAATAAACATATAGCATTTTAGCTGTATACGATTGTGTCGATTTGTGTTAAATATAATTAAAAAGCACGGAATGTGTTACATAGTGTTATCAGTATATTTTACTGGAAAACAATAAAAAGTCTTAATTGACCGATTAAAATCAATTATTCTTCTTACACTATGATTGGTCAATTTCTTATGACTTAGAACTTAGGCTTATTATAGAAAGCCCATAAAAGTTTATTTTACAACTCGAATACATCTAAACGAAATCAAAATATTCTATTACGAAAATAAAAAAATAGAATTAATTGCTTTGTAAAGATTCGTTTTTCTGTTATTTAAAAAATATATATATTAAACTTTTCTTATTTAAACTGATTTCTTTTTTCAGATTGCATATTGCGCGGCAACAGATCATTTTTCTAAGTATTTGTAATTTGATATATCTGAAAATTGCGATATAGATGAATTTTATGAAATTTGTTTATAATATTTTTGTGGCGTCATGTTGTAAATATAAGATCAAATTACAAGAACAGGAATTAGTATTATAAAAGTAAGTGTATAATCGATTATATATGATATATATACGGAAATTATTATCGAATATACATGCCATCAGTGATATAAAGCATTCAAAGCTCAAATTCAGCTTTTTATTGGGAAACTCGCGATTATTGAATTCAATATTTTATGAAGATTCTTGTATATATTAAGTTTTTTCCCTTTTTTCCGTTATTTGTACGAGAGATATGTTTCTCATTATATGTGTATCGTTTGTCTGTTATTACTTTTAACTTTAATGATTTATCCAGAGATTTATATATATTGTAACGGGCTCCTGCAACTAACTTGTCGTTTTTATTAAATTTAAAGCGAATCTATCTCGATAAGAAATTTTAAGAGATGTAATACGTGCAAAGTATCATTTAGATGTGCGTGTTTTACACATAAGAAAGGATGTAAAGTTTATTAAAAAATTCAATCAAGTCGATATCTTTAGGATGTAAGATATGTTGTAACAAATTATATTTTTTAAACGATATGTAATTGTGTGTATGATCATCCTTTATCCTAAAACAACATTACAAATACAACAGGATTTATATCTGCATACGAAGTAATGGAGTTGCTGTGATTTTTTTTTGGAAAAGGATCAAAGATAAAAGGAAATATAAATACAAACGCATTATTCGATCAATTGAAATTGTTGTTTGGTAAAACGACGTCCGGAATGCCAGAAGTTTTATTTCGCTTGGAGCGAGTACAAAATTCTTCTCTTTTATTGTTTTTTTTCTAAATATTTTTGTTTTAATCTCAATATTTTTATCAAAAAAATCGATAGCTTTAATGTATTTTTTTTAACATATTTGTTTTGGTTGTTTTAAACAGAGTTTTATAATTTTATTTGTAAATTTTTATTTTTTTTTGTTGTTAAACAGACGTTTTCTCATTGTTTTTTTGCTCTAATGAGAAAAAGTCCGCGCGACAAACAAAAATTAAAATATAACTCTGTTTGGAACAAATATGTATAAAATATTGAATTCCACAAGTTTTTGGAAATTTTTTCACTTGAAAATGGATGGGAAAAAGTTTGCGCGACAAACGAAAATTACAACATAACTCTGTTCGCGAAACAAATAAGTTAATAAAAAGAAAATTCAAACTGATTGAATTCCACAATGTTTTGATTAAAATGATGAGATACGAAAACAAACAGAATTGAAACAAGAAAAGAACTTTGTACTTGTTAGAAAAAAAACTTGTACGCAGGAATGATACAATAATTATTTTTTAGTTAATTCCTCAAAAGTACATTTTTCTTCAAAGATTTATAAGAAATAGAATTAGTTTTCGCGCATATAACTATTTTAGGTTTTTAATCAATGTAATATTTATATAATCCATGCTTTCCGCTTGCAATTTTTAGGAAGACTTGGAATAAGAATTAGATATCTTTTTTATAAAAAATTCGTCGACATCAATTAGTAATATATATATTTTCTAGCAATATATATATTATTTGATATAATATCAAATAATATCTATATATATTTTCTAACAAAATATTAACCGCCATATTTATCTCGCGTTCAGATATTCTTTGCGAGATTCTAAGTTTTTTTTTTAATATTTTTTTAGAGTAAATTTTTTCTTGTTTAGCGATTATAACAAATTCGCGCATGCGCGATTACGAAATTTCCCATGTTGGTCGACGTCGACGTCGAGACGCCGTTTTAATCAATATATCGAGTGACGTCACGCGAGAGGTTTATGCCCACTTGGTTGTTCTACGTGACGCGGCAACGCAATCGGGATCCCCCTTTTTTATCCTCTTTCCCTCGATGATCACAATCTAATTAGTTCTCTCCGGTACTCTCGTTCCATTAATCGAACGTAACGTGATCCAAAAAAAACGCGATAGGTCTCTCGTCATACCAGAATTTCGTGTATTTTCATCGCGGAGAAATTCGCATTTACGCGTTAAATGTCGTTGTCTCTCTTTCTCTTTCTCTTTTTTCCTATTTTTTAAATTTTTTCCTCCGATATTTGCGCCTGTATTTAGATACGCGATATTTCTCTTCGTATACTTCGCCGCTCCGAATGGATTCAGTGGCCCGCGTCGCTCATCCGCGCTGCAAGCTCCTCCACTTGGACGGATCCGCCGCGGCGTTGTAGCGCCGAGCGGTGTGTTCAACCACTGCGGTCGCTGCCGCCAGTCCCGGGGACCAGAGAAAGGAGCTTCCTTTCTTTCTTCTTTTCCCTTTTTTCCCTCTTTTTTCCCCATCTTTCGATTCCCTCGTCGTCCGCGTCGTTCCCTCGTCGTACGTCTATGAACTGACTGCCACCGCCATCGCCGCCTCCTCTACCGCCTCCGACATCGTCATCGCCGCCGCCACCACCGCCGCCTCCACCGCCTCCGCCGCCACGAAGATTGTAGTACCGTTGCGTACCTCGAGTAGCCGAGTACCTCGAGCGTCCAGTATCCCCGAACCCGCGAATGCGGAGTACGAATACCTGGACGTTATACCTCGCCGGCCGCCTCTCGTCACGATGCTACTACTTGCGGTGATCGGGCTCTTCGTCCTCGCCGGCACGACCACCGCCGAGGTCTTTACCAACACGTTCCTGGTGAGGATGCGGCAGCCAGCGGAACGGCACGTAGCTGATCGCGTGGCGCTGAGGAATGGATTCATCAATCTGGGACCGGTAAGTCCGACGGTGTTCGCTCCAGGATTCCTGGACCTCTCCAAATCAGAATAAAAAATTTTGATATATCAAATAACTCCAAAATCATTTTTTAATCATTCACGGTTTATTTTAACATTATTTTAACGTGTTATTCTATTTGGATACATTCTTGGATTTATAATATATCGTATACGAAAATTTATGATATATACATAACAGATGCTATCTTTGTATGTGTATTTTTAAAATAAGACCCCTGGATAACTCTGGAGGCTAAAGAATATAGTTTGGAATATATATGTGTGTGTGTGTGTGTGTATATATATATATATATAGAATACATTGACATATATAATAGAGAATTTCTTATAAAGCCCTCTCAATTGCGTCAGTATTTCGCATTTTTCCTCTTCCGCAATCCAAGGAGAACAACAAAGTCAAAATAATGTTAAATTGATTAAATAATGATAAAAAATAACATAAATTCGATCAGTATGACGTCAAATGATATTATTTTGTCTTTCTTGTTCTCCGTGGGAACACAAGTTACTTCAAAATGATGTCAAAATAGCTCCAAAATAATTAGTAGAAATCGCTTTTTAATTATAATTCAAGGAACACACCAATACCCAAGCAGAACAAGTCATTATGATTCCAAAATAATCATTAAAAGTCATTTTTTACTCATTTCCGATTCATTTTAATGTCATTTTGATGTTATCGTGACTTGTCGTTCTGCTTGAGTAAGTTAAGAAAAAGTCAAAATGATAATTTTTGATTACAAGATTTGACTGTTTATTAAGATTAAAAATCAAAATAAGATCATTTTGATGTTCTGTCGACTTTTGTGTGTTCCTTTGATAGTTACTCATTTTACTGCCATTTTGATGTTATCGTAACATTGTTTCGCGCACGAGTCCTTTCTCTCTTCCTTCCAGTTTGTTATCCCTTCCTCGTCACAGCTGATCACCTGATTCTCTCGGAGTACGGAATTGTAACATAGTAATTAGAAACTTTCATGCTTCCCTCCCAAGCAGAAAAGTCAAGGTAACGTCAAAATGACATTAAAATAAATCAGAAATGATTGAAAAATAACTTTTAATGATCATTTTAATATCATCATTTAATTACTTTGTACTGTTGTTGTGCTTTAATCCATATACTTTGTTAAGCTGCACACGAACAAAACGATCACTCTTACAAAGACGCAGACAAGAAAAGGTCCAGGTGGACAGCAAATAACGTGTAACGATCGGATCGCGAGCTACGTCTTCTCGATGTCACCCTCACTTTCTCATGTATGGCGTCTATTTGCGTCGCGAGACAATTCGCGAGAAATGGCACGCGAGCGTTTCTGGTTCAGATAGCGTTTCCCTCGTTCCGGCTCCATGCCCCATGTCTATAAACTTGGAACCGTTGTCATTGTCAGAACAGTCATCCATTATCTACGGTTGAACTACTGGGGTTCTCGAAATGTCACGAAAAAGGAATGTC